>Ga0207648_10000019_pt1 | contig 144209 bp, 139 predicted proteins | sample KBSMisM32_FD_184310 | JGI IMG/M metagenome (GOLD analysis project Ga0207648, IMG submission 184310) | Miscanthus rhizosphere microbial communities from Kellogg Biological Station, Michigan, USA - KBS Miscanthus M3-2 (SPAdes) (version 2) | ecosystem: Host-associated > Plants > Roots >...
GTTGAAGAACAGCTTGCGCTGGGCCTTGGTCGTCGCGACCTTGACCATGCGCCAGTTCTTCAGGATGTACTCGTGGATCTCGGCCTTGATCCAGTGCATGGCGTAGCTGACGAGCCGCACGCCCTGGTCGGGGTCGAAGCGCTTGACGGCCTTCATCAGGCCGACGTTGCCTTCCTGGATGAGGTCGCCGTGGGGCAGGCCGTAACCCAGGTATTGGCGGGAGATGGAGACGACCAGGCGCAGGTGCGAAAGCACCAGCTGCCCGGCGGCGGCGACGTCAGCGTGGTCACGCAGGCGGCGGGCCAGCGACACCTCTTCTTCCTGCGTGAGCAGGGGGAGGCGGTTGGCCGAGGAGATGTAGGCGTCCAGGTTGCCCAGCGACGGCACCATCGTCCAGGGATCGCGGACGGCCACAGCGGAGGAAGTGGAGGGCAGGTTCATGGTACTCATAGACCCCCAGGGAGGTTTTGGGTTCCGCGGATATTAGCACTCTCGAACGGAGAGTGCTGACAGTGAGGGTGGACCGCGAAAAGTGAGTGAATGCTACTGCCTTGGATCGCGAAAATGCTCGATTTCCATCAACCGAAGCGGGTCTCGGCCTCGCCGAGTACTTCGTCCAGCACCTCCAGGAACTCGGCCACGCTGACCGGTTTCGTGAGGTAGTGGTCGGCGCCGGCCTCCCGCGCGGCGGCGATTTGCGAGCCCAGCGCGTCGGCCGACACCACCACGACGGGGATGTGCACCGTCACCGGGTCGTTCTTGAGGTGCCGCAGCAGCTCCAGCCCACTGATGTCGGGCAGGTGCATGTCCAGCAGGATCACGTCCGGCCGCCTGGACCGGATGGCGGCCAGCCCGTCCAGCCCGGTGACCGACACGCTCATGACGACCTGCGGCCGCTGCGCGAGGATGCCGCGCATCACCTCGACGTTGGTCTCGTTGTCCTCGACGTAGTGGACGATCCGGCGGTGGTATTCGGCTGTTGGCGTGTGCAGCGCGCTGTAGTCGGTGCGCAGCGCATGAGGCCCGGTCACGGCGGGCAGGGTGAGCGTGAAGCTGGACCCTTGCCCCGCCACGCTTCGGGCCTTCAGGGTGCCGCCCATCAGCTCGGCCAGGCGCTGGCTGATGACGAGCCCGATGCCGGTGCCCTCCTGCTGCGAGCGCTCCCGGCCGAGCCGGTTGAAGGGCTGGAACAGCTCGCGCATCTGCTCCTCGGTCATGCCAAGGCCGGTGTCGGTCACGGTGACCTCGACAGTCTCGTCACGCAGCCGGCTGGCGATGTGGATGCGGCCGCCGTCGTTGTTGTACTTGACGGCGTTGGTCAGCAGATTGGTCAGGATCTGCTTCACCCGCGTCGCGTCGCCGCGCAGCACGGTCGCATCCGGGCTCAGCACCTGGCTGATCTCGATGCCGCGCCGGCGGGCGTCGGCGTCCACCATGTGGACGGTGGCGCCCAGCAGCGCGGTCAGGTCCAGCGCCTCGATGCTCAGCCGCAGGTTGCCCGACTCGATGCGCGACAGGTCGAGCACGTCGTTGATCATCTCCAGCAGGTGCCAGCCCGCCTGCTGGATCTGCGACACCCACGGCCGCTGCGAGGACGACAGCGGATGACGCTGGTCGAGCTCGAGCAGTTGCGCGAAGCCGAGCATCGCGTTCAAGGGCGTGCGCAGCTCGTGGCTCATGCGCGAGAGGAAGTCGCTCTTCGCCCGGTTCGACGCCTCCGCCGCCTCGCGGGCCCGCTCGGCCTCGGCCAGCCGCAGGTGCTCGGTGATGTCCTCCACCGCGCCCACGATGCGCCAGGGCAGGCCGTCCTCGTTGCGCAGCAGCGTGACGGTGGCCTGCACCCACAGCATGCGGCCCGACTTGGTGATGTAGCGCTTGTGCCGCCGGTACAGCGGGAAGTCGCCGCGGATGAGCTGGGTGGTGAATTCCACGTCCTGCGCCACGTCGTCGGCGTGCGTGAAGTCCATTGCCGTCATGCGCAGCAGCTCGTCGGCGGTGTAGCCCACCAGCTCGCAAAAGCGCGGATTCGTCTGCTTCACGTTGCCGCGCAGGTCGGTGTAGCAGACGCCGATGGGCACGTTGTTGAAGATGTTGCGAAAGCGTTGTTCGCTCGCGCGCATCGCTGCCTCCGCCTGCTCGCGCTCGCGCACCTGCTCGGTCAGCGCCGACGTGCGCTCGCGCACCGCGAGTTCGATGCGGCGTGCGCGTCCCGTCACCGTGAGCAGCAGCGCGCCCAGCACGGCGGCGGACATCAGGCCCACCACCGAGAACGGCCAGGCATTGCTGCGGCGGGCGGTGGGCAGGTCGGCCGGGTCGGCGTAGATGCGCAGGTCCCACTGGCGTCCCGCGAAGGGCATGGGCCGCACGTGCAGCAGCGGCGCCGACGCGGTTTCGCACCCCTTGGGGCCTGAGAGCCGCCGCCGCGTGGCCAAGGGGTCGGTGTCGACGATGCAGACGTTCAGGTAGCGTGGCACCTGGTCCAGCACCGCGCGCAGCGTGTCCTCGATGCGCAGGGTGACGAAGACGACGCCCTTCACGCTCGAGCGCCGCTCTTCGACGGTGGCAGGGCGGCCCGCATAGACCGCGTGGTAGACGACCACGCCGGTTTGGTCGATGCCCCCCGAATCCTGGGTCAGCGTGAATCCCGCCGTGGCGGCCGGCCGGTCGGTGCGGACGGCGGACGCGATGGCCGCCCTCGCGGCGGGAATGGTCAGCACGTTGACGCCCAGTGCCGAGCTGTTGCGCGCGAGCGGCTGGATGTAGCGCATCGCGAAGACCTCGTCGGCCTGCGCGGGGGCGACGCTCGCGTTGTCGTCGGCGCGGTCGAACACGCGGTAGTTGACGAAGCCTTCGGCGCGCACGGCGTCCTGGAAGGCCGGGATGTCGGCGCGGCGCACCCGCTGGTTGAAGCCCATCGCCTGCAGGTGGCCCGGCCCTTCCAGCCAGGCCTTGGTGGCGCGCTGCAGTTCTTCGTGGGTGACTTCCTCGGAGGCAAGGTACACGCCGCGCAGTGCTTCCAGCGCGTGCAGGGGTTCCTGCAGCTGGGAGGCCAGCGTCGAGGAGGCGTTCAGCGCCTCGCGGTCGAAGTTGGTCCGCACGCGCTCGTCGTCCCAGCGCGCCACGAGCAGGATCATCGACCCCATCAGCAGCGTCACCACCGTGAGCGTGAGCCCCACGTTGAGCCGGCGCGGTGCCCAGTCTTCGCGCGGCCGGCCCACGAGCGTGAGCGCGATCGGGGCGGCGATGAGGATGCCCAGCGCGTCGCCCATCCACCAGATCAGCCAGTTGAAGGCGAGGTTTGCCGGCACGACAAGGCCGGCGATGCCCAGCACGGTGATGCCGAACGTTGCACTGACCAGCGCCGACGCGAAGGCGCCCAGCCCGAAGAAAGTCGCGATGTCGATCGGCTCGGACAACGTGAGCGGCTGTCGCATGTAGCGCTGGACCAGCCACTCGCCGGCCAGCGACTGCAGGCCCGCGCCGACGCCGAGCATCAGCGGCACGAGCAGCGGGGTGACGCCGGCCGGGGCGGGAGCGGCGTTGAGCAGGTTGCCGGCGAAGGATCCGAGCACCACGCCCAGCGCCGCATGCCGGCCAAAGACCAGCACCGCGACCAGCGCGATGCCCGCGGCAGGGTACAGCGGCGAGGCGAAGCCGGGAGGAATCGCGAGCTTCAGGGCCAGCCAGCCCGCGGCGCAATAGCACAGCGCCGTGCCGAGGATCTCGAGCAGCCGGCGCAGGCGCGATCGCGAGTCGGGGTTGGCGTTCAAGGGCAGCGGAGAAGCGGAGGGTGAACCGACGGGCCCGTTGCCGCGTGGTTCACCGCAACGGGGCACTCAGCCTACCATCGAGCGCGGCCTTCCGGGGTGCGGCATGCGCACCCGAACGATCAGACGTTGAACAGGAAGTTCATCACGTCGCCGTCCTTGACGACGTACTCCTTGCCCTCGGCGCGCATCTTGCCGGCATCCTTGGCGCCTTGTTCGCCCTTGAAGGCGACGAAGTCGTCGAAGGCGATGGTCTGGGCGCGGATGAAGCCGCGCTCGAAATCGGTGTGGATCACGCCGGCCGCCTGGGGTGCGGTGTCGCCGACGTGGATGGTCCAGGCGCGCACTTCCTTCACGCCGGCGGTGAAGTAGGTCTGCAGGCCCAGCAGCTTGAAGGCCGCGCGGATCAGGCGGTTCAGGCCCGGTTCGGTCTGGCCCATCTCGGCGAGGAACATCAGGCGGTCGTCGTCGGCCATCTCGGCAAGCTCGGCCTCGGTCTTGGCGCAGATGGCCACCACCGGCGCCTTCTGGCCTTCGGCGAAGCTGCGCAGCTTGTCGAGGAAGGGGTTGTTCTCGAAGCCGCTCTCGGCCACGTTGCCCACGAACATCGCCGGCTTGGCGGTGATGAGGCACAGCGGCTTGAGGATGATCTGTTCTTCCTTGCTCCAGGCGATGCTGCGCACGGGCTTGGCTTGGTCCAGCGCTGCCTGGCACTTGTTGAGCACGTCGACCAGGCGCTGCGCTTCCTTGTCGCCGGCCTTGGCGGGCTTGACGTAGCGCGCGAGGCTCTTCTCGACGGTCGTGAGGTCGGCCAGGCACAGCTCGGTCTGGATGACCTCGATGTCGGCGATCGGGTCGACCTTGCCGGCCACGTGCACGACGTTCTCGTCCTCGAAGCAGCGCACCACGTTCACGATCGCGTCCGTCTCGCGGATGTGCGCGAGGAACTGGTTCCCCAGGCCCTCGCCCTTGGAGGCGCCGGCCACCAGGCCCGCGATGTCCACGAACTCCACGATGGCCGGCACGATGCGCTCGGGCTTGACGATCTCGGCCAGCGCCGTGAGCCGCGGGTCGGGCAGCTCCACGATGCCCACGTTGGGCTCGATGGTGCAGAACGGGTAGTTCTCGGCGGCGATGCCGGCTTTCGTCAGCGCGTTGAAGAGGGTGGACTTGCCCACGTTGGGCAGGCCCACGATGCCGCATTTGAGGCTCATGGAGGACTTTCTGGACTTCGAGGGGGAATTCGGCGGGAAGGCGGGATTTTAGGCGGGCCGCCGAAGCATCAGGGCATTGCCCGCCACGGCCAGTGCCGCGCCCACGCCGGTGAGCACGTCGGGCCGGTAGGACTCGAACAGCATCGACACCACGAGTGCGAGCAGCGGCGTCATCACGCCGATGGCGCCCGAAGGCCCCGGCCGATGCGGTCTTGCAACGTGAGGTAGCAGGCGAAAGTGAGCACCGAGCCCGCGAGCGCGAGGTACAGCAGTGACGTCCACCACGAGAACACCAGCGGCAACGCGAAGCTGTGGCCCTGGGCTTGCAGCGATCAAAGCGCTCGCAGCCGCGCCGTAGACCATGCCCCAGCCCAACGCCGGCCAGAAGGGCAGGCCACCCGTGCGGTTGCGGCTGGCGGTGAGGCTGCCCACCGCCGACAGCAGCACCGAGGCGACAGTGAACAGCACGCCCAGGCCGGTCGGAAGCGGCGTCAATCAAAGCGGTAGGAGGCCTCGCCTGTCATGCCCACGCGCAGCGGCCGCTCCACGCCCTCGACGATCACGGCGTTCATGCCGAACGTGATGGCGCCGTCCAGGCGCGAATCGGCGCGGTAGGTGAGCAGCGTGTCGCCCACCGCATGGCCTGGCTCGCCGGTGGCAGGGTCGACGTCGGGGATGGGGCAGCGCGCGCACGGCTTGACCAGCTTGAGCCGCACGGGGCCGTCGGGCGTGTCGAACGCGATTTCGTCGAGATGATCTTCGCCGTTCGATTCCACGCCGTCGATGACGAGGTTGGGCCGAAAGCGCGCCATCGTCACCGCGTCATGCCCACCGGCGGCCAGTCGCCGGTTCAGCTCGTCGAGCCCGGCGACGGAGGCCACGAGGATCGGATAGCCGTCCGAGAAGGCGTTCTCGGCCTTGATCTCGCCCGTCCAGTTTCGATTCGACAGCCGCTTGTGCGCGGGGTCGAAGCGCACCAGCCGCACTCGCCGGCCCAGGAAATCGCTGAACCACTGCGCAGACAGATCGCCCATGTCGTAGGCCGCGACCTGGTCGCGCCACACCGTGACGCGGCATGGCGCCTCCACCGCATTGAGCGACAGGTGCAAGGCCAGCATGCCCGGCGCACGCAGCACCATGTCCTCGGTCCTGAGCGTCGGCCGGATGAGCGCCATGCGCGGCAACTCGCGCTGGGTGACGAAGCGGCCGTCGGCATCCACCACCATCCAGGCGCGGTCGAACTCGATGCCGGTCTCGATGAGCAGGGCTTCATCCAGCGCGATGCCGGCGCAGCTCTTGACGGGGTACACGTTCAGCGCGGCGATGCGCACTTGCAGGTCGCTCACTTGAACAGCCCCTTCAGTCCCTTCTTCAACGCATCCGCAGCGGAGGGCTTGGAGGCAGCCCCTGCCGCGGGCTTCAGGCCCAGCTTCTCGCTCAGGGCGTCTTCGATCTTCTTGGTGGCCGCCTGCGTGGCGATGGCTGACCACTCGATCTTCCAGTCCAGCGACTCGAAGGGCCCGGTCAGGCGCACGGGAATCGTGAGGCCCTTCAGCGCCGCCAGCTCTGCGCCCTCCTGGCCTTTGGTGGTGCTCACGACCGTGGCACGGGCGACGTAGTCGATGCGCGACTTGCCCACGTCGATCGCGCCTTCGCCGCCCAGGCGCAGGAAAGGGCTCTTCATGTCGAGGTCGCGGTTGCGCGCCACGCCGTCGGCGATCTGGAAGCTGGCCGACAGCTCGCTGAAGTCGGTCTTCTCCGTCTGGTTGGCCTTCTGCTGCGCGTCCTTCTTCAGGCCCAGCGCCGCCTGCGCCTGCCTAAGGCTCTTGGCAAGGTTGATGCCCTTGATGGCGCCGTCGCGCAGCTGCAAGGCGGCCGTGCCCTTCAGGCGCGACTTCATCTCGTTGACGCTGCGACCTGCGCTGTCCAGGTCGAAGCTCACGCGGCCGTTGCCCTCGATCCAGTCCTTGGCCGCGACGTCCTTGATGAGCGCGTTCACGTTCACGCCGGTGGCCGCGCCCTTGATCGCGATGCGGCTCGCGCGTGCGTCGGCGAAGGCCGTGGCGTTCAGCTGCCCGCCCCAGGCCTTGCCCTGCAGTTCGGTGATGCGCAGCATGCCGCCGTCCAGCGACGCCTGGATGCGCGCATCGGCCACCTTGTACTGCTGGAAGACGAAGCGGCCGGCGGTGAGCGCGACCTGCGCGTTCACGGCGCGCAGGCCCGCGAGGTCGACGGGCGTGTCGGCATTGCCTTTGGCGGGCGGGGCTTGCGCCGACACCTTCGAGCTTGCGAGCACCTTGTTCAGGTCCAGCGAGTCGAAGTTGGCGCGGGCGTTGATGAGCGGCGTGTCGCCCGCGAGCACCGCCGTGCCTTCGGTGGCGAACTTGTTGTCGTTGAGCTGGCCGGCGATGTTCCAGCCCGATTTCTGCGGCGACGCGAGCGCATTGCCGCGCACGTTGAGCGCGAGCGGCTGCAGCCCCGGCTCCTGCACCTTGGCCTGCAGGTCGAGCTTGTCCAGCGCGAGCGAGAAGGGCGAGGGCTTGATGACGAGGTCGCTGCGCAAGGTGCCGGCGAGCTTGCGCTGCGGCGAATCGCTTTCCACCTGCGCCTGGAAGCCGGGCAGGTGCACCGCATCGAAATTGCCGCTGGGCGCGGTGCTCTTGAAGCTTGCGGACAGCGGCATGTCGCCACCGTGCGTGAGCTTGCCGCTGAAGGCGCCGCCGGTGAGGTTCTTTCCTGCAATCGCGAGCTCGGGCCATTCGAGATCGAGCGTGACCGGCTGGCCCGCCTGCGTCGCCTTCACCGCGGCTTGCAGCTTGCGCAGCGTGAGGTTCTGCGCCTGCGGCTCGAAGGCGAAGCGCTCGATCGACAGCGTGGTGCCGTCGTGCTTGAGTGAGCCGGTGTGGCCCGACAGCTTCACCGACAAGTTTTCGGCGTTGACGCTCTTCTTCGCGCCGTCCCAGGCCACGCCGCCCTTGAGCGACAGGTCCGCCGCGCTCAGGCCGGGTGCATCGCCCTTGAAGGCAAGGTTCATCTTCTTGAGCGATGCCGACTGCGTCTCGGTGTCGAGCGTGAGTCGCGTGTCGCCCGTGAGCGAGCCCTTGACGGCCGGCTGCTTGAAGTCGAACTGCAGCGCCATGTCCACCGGCGCTTCGACGCGGTTGGCGAGCCGCCCCGAGTTGAAGGACTGCAGCAGCAACTGGCCATTGGTGCCGGTCATCTCGTCGCGCACGACAGCCTTCACGTCGCTCAGCACGATGCCGCTCACGTCGAAGCGCACCGGCTTGCTCGCGCCCTTCGGCTCCTCAGGCGTGGAGTCGGCGGCGAGAAGGTCGTCGATGTTGCTCTTGCCCTTGGCATCGCGCAGGTAGGTCACGCGAACGCCATGCGCTTCGACGCGGCCCACCACCACCTCGCCCCGCAGCAGCGGCAGCACGTCCACCGCGAGGCTCGCGGCATCGATGGCGGCGAAGTTGTCGGCTTTCGACGCCTCGCTCAGCGTGATCTTCGAGACCTTCATCGCCAGCCGCGGGAACATCGACAGCTCGATCGGACCGTCGATGACCAGCGTGCGCTGGCGATGGGTTTTCATCCAGTCGACGGCCACGCCCTTGTACTTGTTGGCGTCGAAGCTGGCGATGAAGACCGCCGCTGCCGCGACGACCAGAACGATCAAGCCGACCAGGCCCAGCAGGCCGCGGCGAATCCACACACTCATGATGCAAGTCCCTTCAGGGCCGAAATTGTGCCCTTGCTTGGCGGACCAGGGGCATTCGGCGCTCCCTACAATCGCCCGCGATGAAGACATTCGACGTGCTGGTGAGGGGTTCGGGCATCGTGGGACGAAGCCTGGCGCTGTCGCTCGCGCGCCAGGGGCTGCAGGTGGCGCTGCGGGCCGACCCGGTGCGCCGCGACGGGCCGCCCGACATCCGGGCCTATGCGCTGAACGCCGCCTCGGTCGGGCTGCTCCAGGCGCTCAAGGTGTGGGACGCCTTGCCCGCGCAGTCCGCGACGCCCGTGCACGACATGCACATCGAGGGCGACGCCTCGGGCGGCCTCATCGAGTTCTCGGCCTGGGAGGCGCGCGTGGGCGAACTGGCCCATATCGTGGATGCCGCGGTGCTCGAGCGCGAACTCGCCGCCGCCGTGCGCTTCTCGCCCCACATCACGCCCGTGGACGACGACGAGGTAACCGCCCCCCTGACCGCGCTGTGCGAAGGCAAGGCCTCGAGTGCGCGCGAGGCGCTGGGCGTGGCCTTCGAACGCGACGACTACGGCCACCGTGCGATTGCGGCACGGCTGACCTCCTCCAGGCCCCATGCCAACACCGCCAGGCAGTGGTTCCGCGCGCCGGATGTGCTCGCCCTGTTGCCTTTTGATACACCGGGGCCGGGGAGATCGTTTGCCCTGGTCTGGTCGCTGCCTGACGATCGGGCGGATGTGCTGATGGGGCTGGAAAGCCGGGCCTTCGAGCAGGCCCTGATGGAGGCCACCGGTGGCGCGGCCGGCGAACTGCAGCTGGCGTCCGAGCGCGCGGCGTGGCCGCTGCTGCGTGGCACGGCGCAGGCCTTCAGCGGTCGGGGGTGGGTGTTGCTGGGCGATGCGGCCCATGTGGTGCATCCGCTGGCCGGCCAGGGCCTCAACCTCGGGCTGGCCGACGTGGCGGCGCTCACGCGCGTGATCGCCGAGCGCGAACGCTGGCGCGACCTGGGCGACGAGAAGCTGCTGCGCCGCTACGCCCGTGCCCGCCTCGTGCCCACCTGGGCCATGGGCCAGATGACCGATGGCCTGCTGCAACTTTTCTCACAGTCCGCGCCCACGGTGCGGGAACTTCGCAACCGTGGCATGACTCTCGTCAACCACCTCCCGCCGCTCAAGCGCTGGCTCACCGCCAGGGCGCTCGACTCCTGAAAGCCCTTCGATGTCCACCCTCCGCCGCATCCTGCTCGCCGCCTTCTGTGCCGGCACCCTGGTCGCCTCCGCCACGGTGGCCGTGGCTGACGACAACGCGATCCGCAAGAACATCGCCGAGCGCTTCCCCGACTGGCCGAAGATCGACGAGATCAGCAAGACGCCGATTCCCGGCCTCTACGAGATCCGCCTGGGCACCGAGGTGTTCTACAGCGACGAGCAGGGCAACCACATCGTCGAAGGCGCCATCGTCGAGACCAAGACCCGCACCAACCTCACCGAAGCACGCGTCAACAAGCTCACCGCCATCGACTTCGCGGCCCTGCCGCTGAAGGACGCCATCGTCTGGAAGCAGGGCACTGGCGCGCGCAAGCTCGTGATCTTCGCGGACCCGAACTGCGGCTACTGCAAGCGTTTCGAGCGCGACCTGCAGGGCGTGAAGGACGTGACCGTCTACACCTTCCTGTACCCCATCCTCGGCGGCGATTCGCCCGAGAAGTCGCGCGACATCTGGTGCGCCAAGGACAACACCAAGGCCTGGCGCGACTGGATGCTCACCGGTGCTCCGCCCGTGCGCAACATGGGTGCCTGCGACACCGGCGCTTTGCAGCGCAACGTCGCGCTCGGCAAGAAGCACCGCGTGAACGGCACGCCGGCGCTGGTGTTCGAGGACGGCAAGCGCGTCCCGGGCGCCCTGCCGCTGGACCAGGTCGAGAAGAACCTCGCCACCGCGACGGCGGCGCGCAAGCCGGGCTGAGCCACGCGGGCGAGCCGCCGGCCGGGAGATCGGGCGACGGGCGGTGCTGGATGCCCTGATGCAAGGCCGCGGCTGCATAGGCCGACGGTTTCCCAGGTTTTCCTCGGGCGTGCCCAGCGCCCGGTCGGGTGACAATGCCCCGCAACTTGGGCGCTGGACCTCCTCCGCATGATTTCCTACCGCATTGCCGTCGCTGATTCGAACGCCCACCTGTTCCGCGTCACGCTGACGGTCCCCGACCCCGCCGAACGACAACTGCTGAGCCTGCCGGTGTGGATCCCCGGCAGCTACCTCGTGCGTGAATTCGCGCGGCACCTGTCGCACTTGAGGGCAGAACAGGCCGGCGCCGATGTGCCCCTGGCCCAGCTCGACAAGGCCAGCTGGGAAGCGAGCTGCAAGCCGGGCGTGCCGCTGGTTCTGAGCTACCTGGTGTACGCCTTCGACACTTCGGTGCGCACGGCCTTCCTCAACCCCCAGCGCGGCTTCTTCAACGGCACGAGCGTGTGCCTGCGCGTCGAAGGCCGGGAAGACGAACCGCACGGCCTGGACATCGTCGAGCTGCCCGCGGGCTGGGAAGTGGCCACCGCCATGCCTGCCGTCAAGGTCGATGCCGCCGGCCGCGGCAGCTACCGCGCCTCGGGCTACGACGAGCTGGTCGACCATCCGGTGGAGCTGGGCACCTTCTGGCGCGGCAAGTTCATGGCGCGCGGCGTGCCGCACGAGTTCGTGGTGGCCGGCGCCTTCCCCGATTTCGACGGCGAGCGGCTGCTGGCCGACAGCCAGCGCATCTGCGAGGCGGCCATCGCCTTGTGGCATCCGGAGGGCCATCCGCCTTTCGATCGCTACGTCTTCCTGCTCAATGCGGTGGACGAGGGCTACGGCGGGCTCGAGCATCGTGCGAGCACCGCGCTCATCGACGCGCGGCGCAACCTGCCGCAAAAGGGCAAGCCCGAGCTCACCGATGGCTACGTGACGCTGATGGGCCTCATCAGCCACGAGTACTTCCACACCTGGAACGTCAAGCGCCTGAAGCCGCGCGAGTTCGCGCCCTACGACTTCACGCGAGAGAACTACACCGAGCTGCTGTGGTTCTTCGAGGGCTTCACCTCCTACTACGACGACCTGCTGCTGGTGCGCGCGGGGCTGATCGACGAGGCGCGCTACTTCAAGCTGCTGGCCAAGACCATCTCCGGCGTGCTGGACACGCCGGGGCGCAAGGTGCAAAGCGTGGCGCAGGCGAGTTTCGATGCCTGGGTCAAGTACTACCGCACCGACGAGAACACGCCCAACGGCACCATCAGCTACTACACCAAGGGCTCGCTGGTCGCGCTCGCGCTGGACCTCACGCTGCGTCAGCATCAGGGCAGCCTCGACGAGGTCATGCGCGGGCTGTGGGCCAGCAGCGGCGGCGGGCCGATCAGCGAGAGCGACATCCGCGCAGTGCTGCGCGAGGTGGGTGGGCGCAGCTACGACGGGGAGATCGACGCCTTCGTGCACGGCACGGCCGACCTGCCGCTGCAAGGCCTGCTCGAGCAGGCCGGCGTGCAGTGGCAGGCGCAGGCGCCCACGGTGCCCCAGCGGCTGGGCTTGCGCGTGAGCGAGAGCGCGCTGACGGGCGTGCGCGTGACTCACGTGCTGCGCGGCGGTGCCGCCGAGCGCGCCGGCGCGTCGGTGAGCGACGAGGTGCTGGCGGTGAATGGCTGGCGCATCCGCCGGCTGGACGACCTGCTGCGCGTGGCGGTACCCGGCGGCCAGGCCGCGCTGCTCGTGAGCCGTGACCAGCGGGTGCTCAGCCTGCCGCTCGCGCTGCCCAAGGACGACGCCGTCACGGGTGCCGTGACGCTCACCGCCGACGCGAAGGCGCAAAAACCCGCGCTGGCCCTGCGCCGGGCATGGCTCACGGGTTGAGCCCCTGGCGCGCCGTCCTGGGCGCGGGCGAGCCCTGGCAGCGGCGCGCAGGTGCATGGGCGGTGGTGATCGGCGTCATCGTGGCGCACGCCTGCATCGCCGACCGGGTGAGCGAGCGGATGATGGACATCACCGCCTACGCGGACATGCCGCAGCGGGTGGAGGCGGTGTTCGTGCGCGACATGGAGATCGCCGTGCCGCCGCCGGTGGCGGCACCGAAGGGGGCAGCAGCGTCGCGCGCCACGCACCCTCGCCGCGCCAGGCCCGTCGATTCGGCTGCATCCGCCGCTGAAGCCGAATCGCCGCAGGTGGCCGATGCGGCATCGCAAGCTCAGGAGCAGGCCGCCGAAGCTGCGGTGCGCGAGTCACCGCCCGAGCCCGCGATGGCGGCGGCGAGCGCGCCCGAATCGGTCGCCTCCGTCGAGCCGCCGGCTTCGGCCTTGCCCGTGGCCGGCGCCGGCAGCGCCCCGGCCTTCGAATGGCCGGCATCCACCCGGCTGAGCTACGTCCTCACCGGCAACTACCAAGGCGAAGTCGGCGGCACGGCGCAGGTCGAATGGATACGCATGGGCAACCGCTACCAGGTGCACCTGGACGTGACCATCGGCCTGCCCATCCTGCCGCTGGCCACGCGCTCGATGATCAGCGACGGCGTGCTCACGCCGGAAGGCCTGCGGCCCGAGACCTTCGATGAAGACAGCAAGGTCGCCGGCCGCGACCGCCGCCGCAGCACCATCCGCTTCGAGCCCGATGTGGTCGTGCTGCCGGGCGGGCAGCGCAATGTCCGCTGGCCGGGCCTGCAGGACGCGGCCAGCCAGTTCGTGCAGCTCACGTTCCTCTTCACGACAAAGCCCGAGCTGCTCGCGCCGGGCACCGTCATCGACATGCCGCTCGCGCTGCCGCGCCGCGTGGACCACTGGGTCTACGACGTGCTCGAGAAGGAGACGCTCTACACGCCCTTCGGCGCGGTCGAGGGCGTGCACCTCAAGCCGCGGCGCGTGGCGAAGAAGGGCGGCGACCTGGTGGCCGAGATGTGGATCGCCCCGAGCCTGGCCTACCTGCCGGCGCGCATCCGCATCTCGCAGGACGAGCAGACCTACATCGACCTGATGATCCGCCGCAAGCCGCAGCTCGCGGCGCCTTGAACGGCCGGCCGCATGGCCCTTCACGCCAGGGGTGACGCCTCGGTGACCCGCGCTTTCGGCCGCGGCTTCGTATAGTTGCGCGATCGACGAACAGGAGAACCCTTCATGAGCTACGAATTCATCCTCACCGAGGTGCGCGGCGACGGCGAGCGCAAGACCGGCCTCATCACGCTGAACCGGCCCAAGCAGCTGAACGCGCTCAACGACGGCCTGATGAACGAGCTGGGCGCGGCCATGAAGGCCTTCGACGCCGACGACGGCATCGGCTGCATCGTCATCACCGGCAGCGAAAAGGCCTTCGCGGCGGGTGCGGACATCGCCGCGATGGCGAGCTGGACCTACATGGACGTCTACAAGACGGACTACATCACCCGCAACTGGGAAACCATCCGCGCCATCCGCAAGCCGGTGATCGCCGCGGTGGCGGGTTTTGCGCTCGGCGGCGGCTGCGAGCTCGCGATGATGTGCGACTTCATCATTGCCGCCGACACCGCCAAGTTCGGCCAGCCCGAGATCAAGCTGGGCATCATCCCCGGCGCCGGCGGCACGCAGCGCCTGCCACGCGCCATCAGCAAGGCCAAGGCCATGGACCTCGTGCTCACCAGCCGCATGATGGATTCCGCCGAAGCCGAGCGTGCGGGCCTCGTGTCGCGCGTGGTGCCGGCCGCCGAGCTGATGGACACTGTGCTCGCCGCGGCACAGACGATCAACGAGTTCAGCGGCCCGAGCGTGATGATGGCCAAGGAATGCGTCAACCGCGCCTACGAAGGGCCGCTGGCCGAGGGTATCCAGTTCGAGCGGCGCATGTTCCATTCGCTCTTCGCGACGGAAGACCAGAAGGAAGGCATGGATGCGTTCGTGAACAAGCGCAAGCCCGCGTTCAAGCAACGTTGAGATGAAGGCTCGATGGCTGGCCGCCCTGACTGCTGCGTGCATCGCCTTGTTCGCGGGGGCCGTATGCGCCGAAGAAAGCAAGCCCGACGCGAGCTACGGCCTGCACGGCATGCTGCTCTTCGGCGGCGCCGATGGGTTGTATGCGTCGCATCTGCCGATGTTCCATGCGCCGCACGACCGGCAGGTGGTGTTTGCCCTGCGCCTCGCGGAGCCGGCGGTCGAGCGGCGGCTGCGCTGGGACATCGGCACGCGGCCTCGCGTGTGGACGCTGGTGCCCGAGAAGTTCGAGCTGGACCGGCTCGCGCCTGATGCCGCCAACCCCTTGCATTCGTTCAAGGCGGACGTGGTCGAGGGGCACTTCGAGCGCGGCGGCACGACCCGCTTCAAGAACGTGACGGTGGTGGTGACGCAGATGCTGCGCTACCAGCCGCTGGATGCGTCCGCACCGCCTGCCGCGCACGTGCACTACCGCGCGGTCGGACGCGGCGGCACCTGGTTCCTCGTCAAGGACATCGAAGGCCGTCCCAGCTCGGATCACGTCGTCGCCGTGCGCGGCATGCGCAAGCCCGAGGACATCGATGTGGTCGCCGATGCGGTGAACATGCCGCCGCTGAATGCCATGCGCGCGAAGCTGCCGCGCAGCGACCGGCTGGTGAAGACGATCCACTTCGAGACCGAGGACCTCAAGTAGCCGCCTCGCGATGGATGCGTCAGGGCTTGGCCGGTGCCCGCACCATGCGGTCGAGCAGGTGGTTCATCGCGCTGTCCAGGTCGTCGCAGCGTCCGAGGTGCACGGCGGAGGTCTGGATGATGGTGCTGCGCGGCGCGACCAGCCAGTGGAAGCGCTCGCGCAAGGGCAGCCGGCCGATCGGGCCGGCGGAGTCGCCGCCTTCGCAGATGGCGGGGATGGTGGCGAGGTTGGCGCGCACGGCCTGCAGGTCCACGTGCGGGTCCAGCGCCAGCAGCCGCGCCTCGTCCAGCTCGATGCGTGCCTTCAGGAGGCCCTGCGCCGCGCACGAGAGGATCACGCCGGCGTTGACGAATTCGCCCCGTTCCACGCGCGGCACCACCCGCACGATGGCGTGGTCATAGATGAGCGCTGCGGGCACGGATGGCCTCCTCCACGAAAGCGCGCGGTGATTGCAGGCGATTCACGAGGTACGCGCGGTAGGCCTCGCGCTGCTGCGCCTTGGCATCGGGGCCGGTGAACATCGGGTCATCGTCGAGGAAGTCGTCGGGGATCATCTGGACGACGCCGGCGACGACCTCCGGCGTGAGCATCTGCGCCATCTTCACGTCGACCTCGGCGAGCGTGGACGCGAATGACAGCAGCACATGGTCCTTGATGAGCGCGAAAGGGCTGGTGCTGCGCTCCATGTAGTTCGGCCAGTTGTGATGGAAGTACAGCGCTGCGCCGTGGTCGATGAGCCAGAGCTTGCGGTGCCACACCAGCATGTTGCTGTTGCGCGGCGTGCGGTCGACGTTGGTGACGAAGGCGTCATGCCACACGATGGCTGACGCGAGATCGGCGGACGGTTTCTCCGCGAGCGGGTCGAAGGTGACGGAGCCGGGCAGGTAATCCAGCGCGAGGTTGAGGCCGGCGCTTGCGCGGATGAGGTCCTGGATCTCGGGGTCGGGCTCGGTCTGCGCGAGGGCGGGGTCGAGCTGCACGAAGACGATTTCCGGCACGGGCAGGCCGGCGGCGCGGGCGATCTCGCCGGCGACCAGTTCCGCGACCAAGGCCTTGCGACCCTGGCCCGCGCCGCGGAACTTGAGCACGTACAGGCCCTGGTCGTCCGCCTCGATCACGGCCGGCAGCGAACCGCCTTCGCGCAGCGGCGTGACGTAGCGGGTGGCGGTGATGGTGCGGATCGGCATGGGGGCCGATTGTCTCGCAGGGTTCACGGCTGTAGCCAGGTGCGGGCTGGCGTGCTCAGCCGGGCGCGGCGGTGGCCGTCGGGATGGAGTTCGAGCCAGTCGATGGATTGCACCTGGGCAGTGACGACGGCGAAGTGCGGCTGGTCGAGTGGCGGCCTTGGGCGGCCGTCGATTGGCGCGCCGGGCGATGCGAAAGACAGATAGTCGGAAGCCGCAGCGGACGACTGGATGCGCATCCATCGGCCTTCGACCTCGGCGCCGTCGACGGCGATCGACAGCCGCACATCGCATCGAAGCTGCCAGTTCATCGCGGGCGACCAGAAGACGAGCGTCGCGCCGGGGTGGCTGGCGACTTGCGCGGCCTTGGGGCTGCGCGAGTCGGTGAAGAACACGAGCCGGCGGCTTGCTTCATCGGCTTCGCGCAGCACGACGGTCCGTGCATCGGCACGCGGCGCTGTCGCGCTGCCATCCACGGTCGCGAGCACCGGCGTGCGCCATGCATGCGCCTTGTCGCGGGCCGCCCGCGAGAGCTCGATCCACACGGCGGCGTCGATCGCTTCGAGCGTCGGCAGCCGCAGCATTTCGCGTCCTCAGCCTTCCTTGCGCAGCGACGGGAACAGGATCACGTCGCGGATGCTCGGGCTGTCGGTGATGAGCATGATCAGCCGGTCGATGCCGATGCCGCAGCCGCCGGTGGGCGGCATGCCGTATTCGAGCGCGCGGATGAAGTCGGCGTCGTAGTACATCGCCTCTTCGTCGCCCGCGTCCTTGTTGGCCACCTGCGCCTGGAAGCGCGCAGCCTGGTCCTCGGCGTCGTTCAGCTCGGAGAAGCCGTTGGCGTACTCACGGCCGGTGATGAAGAGCTCGAAGCGCTCGGTGATGGCGGGGTTGGTGTCAGAGGCCCGGGCCAGCGGGGAGACTTCGACCGGGTAGTCGATGATGAAGGTGGGTTGCCACAGCTTTTCTTCGACGGCCGCCTCGAACAGGCCGAACTGCAGCTCGGGCAGCTTCCAGTGCGCGGGCGCTTCCTCGCCCAGCGCCTTGAGCTTGGCGCGCAACACCTCGGCGTCATCGGCCTCGGCCTGCGACAGGCCTGCATGCGCCACCAGCGAATCGCGCACCGACAGGCGTGCGAAGGGCTTGTCGAGTTCCACCGGCTTGCCGGCGTAGGTGATGCTGGCCGAGCCGGTCGCGCAGCGCGCGGCGTGGCGCAGCACCGCCTCGGTGAAGTCCATCAGGTCGTGGTGGTTCCAGTAGGCCGCGTAGAACTCCATCATCGTGAATTCGGGGTTGTGCCGAACCGAGATGCCTTCGTTGCGGAAGTTGCGGTTGATCTCGAACACCCGCTCGAAGCCGCCCACGATCAGGCGCTTGAGGTAGAGCTCCGGCGCGATGCGCAGGAACATCTCCTGGTCGAGCGCGTTGTGGTGGGTCTTGAACGGCTTGGCGTTGGCGCCGCCCGGGATGGGGTGCAACATCGGCGTCTCGACTTCGAGGAAGCCGTGCTCCACCATGAAATTGCGGATCGAGCTCACCGCCTTGCTGCGCGCCGCGAATCGCACGCGGGCGGCTTCGTCGGTGATGAGGTCGACGTAGCGCTGGCGGTACTTCTGTTCCTGGTCGGCCATGCCGTGGAACTTGTCGGGCAGCGGACGCAGGCTCTTGGTCAGCAGGCGCAGCGACGTGACGCGCACCGATAGCTCGCCGGTCTTGGTCTTGAAGAGCGTGCCCTCGGCGCCGAGGATGTCGCCCAGGTCCCAGTGCTTGAAGGCGGCATAGACCTCGTCGCCCAGCGCGTCCTTGGTGACGAAGAGCTGGATGCGGCCCGAGGCGTCCTGCAGCGTGCCGAAGCTCGCCTTGCCCATGACGCGTTTAAGCATCAGCCGGCCGGCGACGCTCACCTTGACGCCTTGCGGCTCCAGCTCCTCGTTCTCGAGCGGGCCGTATTTCAGGGCCAGGTCGGCCGAATGGTTCTTCGGTTTGAAGTCGTTCGGGAAGGCCACGCCTTGTTTGCGGATCGCGGCGAGCTTTTCACGGCGTTCGGCGATGAGCTGGTTGTCGTCTTGGTCCATGGCGTGCTGTCGTTGGAGGGGCAAATCGCGAATTGTAGGTCTCTCGAAGTTTTCTCCTTGCACGCCAGTTCCGTGCTCTGCTAGCATTGCCTCACGGTTCCAAGATTTCCGCCCGGCTGCATGGGAAAAATCGGTTGCACTTCGCAATATCACATTGGCCTTGTTAGCCGAGTGAGCAAGCAGCCTGCTCTACAGGGGTCTCAGCCTCTGCGGCTCAATCAATAGGAGATGTGATGTTTCAGTACAAGGAAGTTCTTGGCGCTTTCAAGGACATGGTTGGCGGTTCCGCCGACGCTGCCGAATCTCATTGCAAGATGCTTGAGATAAGGGCCCGGGAACTTGGCTTTCAAGGCTACCACCATTTGCGTACTACCTTGGCTGGAACGCCAACCGACAAGTTCGGTGAGGTGTCCCTTCGGCTTATGCGTTCCATTTGCGAACGCCGAATCCCTACCTTGAACTGCGCCTACTTCGAATTCCATGTTCTTCCAGGAAGGCGGACTGGTTTTTATAGCCACTGGATTGGTTGGGACAAGAATGGTGACGAGGTTAGAGTTCCACGGCCTTTGCATGGAAAGTCCACGGCCCATGGTCTCAGGCGGGCGACTCCACAGCCAATCTATGTACTCGAATCTGCAAAAGAGATCCTTGCGTGGAAATACAACTGGGGGAGTACGGGCCTCATTCCCGAAGCTATTGCTCAGGAGAGTTTTCCTCTTTCATTTAACAAGAAATGGCTAGTGGCGGCGAATCCGCCGATTGACAAGGTTCGTGAGAATGCTAATCAGTACATGAACAATCTCGCAAGCGAATGACTTATGAGTAAGCGACACACTGGTCAGCGTTGGTTGCCCAGTGTGTCTGCTGATCCCTGTTAGGTTGCCCATTTTTCACTGGAGGCCATGGTTCAGTGGTGCCAGTTGTCGCGCGTGACGAATCAAATCTATTTCATTGGCTTAGCGATCATCAATGCGCTTCACAGGCTCATGCCATTTGGCCTGCGGCCGCTTCTCTACCGAGTGTGCCGCTTCGACGTTCACCGCAATGCAACCTTGCAAGGTAGCGTGCGCTTCTTCCACGTGGGGCGATTGTCGGTCGGGGAGGGCAGCCTAATCAACCGCGGGGTCTACCTGGACAACCGCATGGGCATCCGCATTGGGCGGCAGGTGTCCATCTCCCATGACGCGAAGATCTACACATTGGGGCACGACCCACACGACGAGAATTTCGCAGCCAAGGGAGCGGAGGTGCGAATCGACGATTACGTCGTAGTGTTCGCAGGCGCGATGATCATGCCGGGCGTTCACCTGGGAGAAGGCTCGGTGGTGATGGCCGGCTCGGTGGTGACCAAAGACGTGCCGCCGGGCCGTATGGTGGGCGGCAATCCAGCGCAGGACATCGGCGAACGGCGATGCAAGCCGGCATATCGACTGAACCGACGCTACTGGTTCGCTCACTGAGCGTCCCGCCTTGAACAACAAGCGCATTGCGGTCGTGGACCCCGGGTCCTTCGTGCTGCCCTACGACTATCAGCTGGTGAAGTCGCTTGCCAGGCGAGGGCAGGGCGTGGACTTCTACGGCTCGCGCACGCGCTACAACGCGGAATTCCTTGAAGCGATGCCGGCCTTGCCGGGCGTGACGGTGCGTGCGGCAGGCATTTCCAGCACCGTGGCTCCGCGATGGCGCGGGGCGCTGGCCTACATCGGCCTGCTCGCGAAGCTGCTGTGGAACTCGCGCCGCTACAGCGCAGTGAACCTGCAGTTCAGCGGCTTCTGGCCCGCCGAATGGCTGGTGATGCGGCTCTTGTCCGCCAAGTTCGACTTCACCGTGCACAACGCCGTGCCGCATGGTTTTGCCGGCGAGCAGCACGGGCCGACGCTTCGCCTGGCGCGGCTCGCACGCCGGCTGGTGTTCGTGAGCGACGCGACGCGTGAGGACTTCATGCGCCGGTATGGCGAGGGCTTCAGAAGCAAGTCCGAGATCCGGCCGCACGGCCTGCTGCCGGTGACGCCCGATTCGCCGGTCGCGCCTTACGCCGCCACGGGCGCGCCAGAGGCGCTGGTGTTCTGGAGCACGGTCAAGCCATACAAAGGCGTGGAGCTGTTCACCGACCTGGCACGCTCGCCGGCAATCCGGGCACGGGGCCTCGCGCTCGAGGTCTTCGGCGCCTGGGACCAGGAGCTGCTTCCCCTGGCGCGCGAGCTCCAGCAGCTGGGCGTGAAGCTCGTCGACGGCTACCTGCCCAACGACGAGTTGCTGGCCCTGCTGGCGCGCAACGTCGTCTTCGTGCTGCCCTATCGCGCCGCCTCGCAATCGGGCGCGATGTACGCCTTGCTCAATCACGGCCGCCTGTTCATCTGCTCCGACGTGGGTGACCTCGGGGCGTTCATGCGGCGCTACGGGTTGGAGGGGCTGCTGCTGGCCGACCGCACGGCTGAGTCGGTCGAGCGCTGCCTGCGGTACCTGGATGCGAACCGCGAGGCCGTGACGGCGGCGTTCGCCAGGGCGCAGGCGGACAACGCCTGATCCCGCGGTGCGACAATCGAAGGTTTGACCGACCGCCCCGTCCACAGGGGTTCACCGGACCGTTCCATGAAGAAAATCGTCAAGGCCGCACTGGCGCGCAGCGGCTGGGAACTCGGCCGTACCGCCGACCGCATCAACACCGTGCTGGCCGACTTGCCCGAGGCCGACCGCGCCATCGTCTCGCGCGTGGACCCGTTCACCATGACCAGCCTGGAGCGCCGGGCGAGCCTGCTGGGCGCGGTGGACCATGTGGTCAGGCATCGCATCGCCGGCGACATCGTCGAGTGCGGCGTGTGGCGCGGCGGCAGCATGATGCTCGTGGCGCTGGCGCTCATGGCGCGCGGCGACACCTCGCGGCACCTGTACCTCTTCGACACCTTCGAGGGCATGAGCGAGCCCACCGACGAAGACCGTGCGTTGAGCGGTGAACTGGCCGAGACGCAGCTCGCCCGCACCGATCGTGACCACCCGCTCTGGGCGGTGGCGAGCCTGGAAGACGTGAAGGCCAACCTCGCGTCCACGGGCTATCCGGCCGACAAGATCCACTACGTCAAGGGCAAGGTGGAAGACACCATCCCCGGTACGACCTCCGCCACCGCGGCCGACCAGATCGCCTTGCTGCGCCTGGACACCGACTGGTACGAGTCCACGAAGCACGAGCTGAACCACCTTTACCCACGTCTCGCGCGCAACGGCATCTTGATCATCGACGACTACGGCCACTGGCAGGGCGCGCGCCAGGCGGTGGACGAGTACTTCGCCGACAGCGCGGAGCCCGTCTTCCTGCACCGGGTGGACTACACCGCGCGGCTCCTGGTCAAGCGCTAGGCGCCCATGAGCGCATCGCCCCGGCTCCTGCATTCGCTGCCCCAGGTGTACGCCGCCGCGGCGGTGCGCCTGCTGCTGCCCCTGGTGGTGCTGCCGCTGGTGGCGTCGCGCGTGGGCGCGCAGGAGTTCGGGCGGCTGAGCTTCATCCTCGTGTGGGCGAGCTTGCTGTCGATGATCGTGGAAGGCGGCTTCCTCGCAGCGGCGACGCGGCTGGCGGTGACGGCCGATGCGCCGCGGCGCTGGCAGATCGCGCGACAGGTGTTCACGGCGCGCTGCGTGCTGTGCGTGCCGGCGGCGCTGCTGTCGATGGTGGCGGTGGCCGTGGCGGGGCACGGATCGTCGCATCCGGCAGTCGATGCGCTGGCGATTGCCGCGCTGGCTTGCGCGCTCGGCTGGCCGGCCACCTGGTACCTGCAGGCGACCCAGCAGCTCAACCGGTGGTCGCGCGTGGAACTGGTGGTCTATGCCACTTTGATGGCGGCTTGCTGGCTCTTCGCGCGCAGCGTGGAGACCTACGTCGCCCTGCAACTGGCGGCATCGTTGACGCTGGCCGTGCTCGGCTGGCGCTGGCTGCTGAGGGATTTCGTACACGCGCCGGGCCAGGCGCTGTGGCATCGCGATGAGCTGCGGCCCGGCCTGCGCCTGGGTTGGACCATGATGCCCGTGGCCATCGCCGGCGCCGCCTACTCCTTCGCCCTGCCGGCAGCCGCCTCGGTGCAGATGGCCAAGACCGAGCTGGGCCTGTACTTCATGGCCGACCGCATCGTGCGGGCGGTGCTCAATGCCGCCGAGCCGGTGTTTTCGGTGGTGTACCCACGAATCGTCAACCTCTTCGCCACCAGCGAGCGTGCGGCGTTGCGCTATTCGGCCGCCTGGGCGGTGGGTGGCGCGGCGGTGGGCGTGGTGCTGCTGGCGCTGGGCAATGCGCTGTGGCCGCATCTGGAGCCCTTGCTGCTGCCGCGTGCGGGCGGGCTGGACGTGATGAGCCTGCGCGCCGTGCTGCTGATCCTGGCCTGGCTGCTGCCACTGCTGCTGGGCTGGAAGTTCATCGGCTACTGGATCCTCGGCAGCGGCCGCTACGACAGCGCCTACCGTGCCTGCGTCATCGTCGGCGGCATCGTCGGCGTGCTGGGCGCGGCCACCTATGGCGGCGCGGCCGGCGCCACCGGATTGGCGCTGACCGCCCTGACGGTGGAGATGGTGGTCATCGCCGTCGCCGTGGGCGGCGTTCTCCTCACTCGGCGGCTGCGCGCATCGCGCTGAAGCGCCCTCGCAACTCATACACGAAAGACCAACGGGTGGGCATCGACATCCACAACCTCAACCTGCTGGCGCATGCGCAGGACCTGGGCGTGAGCTACGAGCGCACGCTGGCCATCGGCCGGCAGGCGCTGTTCATCGAAGACTTCGAGCTGGAACAGCACCGGCAACTGCGTGGCCTGCCCGCCTTGAGCGCGGCGCCCGCCGGCGGCCCGCGCTACTTCGAGCCGCTGATGCGCGAATGGCTGGGCGCGCAGGTGGCCGATTCGGTCGATGCGTCGCCCTACGAGAACGCGCCGCTCATCCACGACATGAACCTGCCGTGGCCCGCCGGCAGCCCTTCGCTCGGTGGCTACGACGCGGTGCTCGACTTCGGCTGCCTGGAGCACGTCTTCAACTTCCCAGTCGCCTGGCGCAACTGCGTGGACCTGTGCCGCGTGGGCGGCCATGTGTTCCATTCGCTGCCGGCCAACAATCTTTCGGGCCACGGCTTCTACCAGTTCTCGCCGGAGCTGTTCTTCAACCTCTACCAGCCGAAGAACGGCTTCGAGCTGCGCGGCCTGTGGTTTGCGATGAAGGCTGACCGGCTGCATTGGTGGAAGGTGGCCAACCCGATGGAGGTCAAGCGCCGCGTGAACCTGTGCAACAGCCACGAGGTGTACATGCTGGTGCTGGCGAAGAAGCTGCGCGAGCCGGGCGTGCTGCCCGCCCCGCAGCAGTCGGACTATGCGCAGGACGAGTGGCTGAAGGCGCCGCCGGGTGGCACACGGCCTGCGGCGTCCGGCGGTGGTGCACGCAAGTCGGTGGTGCGGCAGTTGGTGAAGCTTGGCCTCATCGACGCGATGCGCTCGGCCCGCGAGCGCCTGCGCGTCGTGCAGCACAGCGGGCTCGCCTTGCCGAGCGCGGACTACCAACGCGTGGACGTGCACGGCCTCGTCAGAAAGGCCGGACGCTGAGATGGCTGCGCCGATTCGCGTGCTGCTGCTGTGCGACCGCCTGGACATTTCCGGTGGCGTGGAGCGCTTCGTGTGCGCGTTGGCGAATTACCTGGTGGATGAGGGCATGGATGCAGCGGTAGGCAGTGTGGACAGCGTGCGGGAAGACATCCTCTACCCGCTGAAGCCGCAGGTGCGAGTCCTGACGGGCGATCGCAAGCAGGTGGCCTCAGGCGAAGGCGACTCGCGCGTGGCGCGTGCGTGGCGCCTCGCACGCACCCAGTGGCGCATCGGACGCTCGCTCAACCGCGTCATCCGCGCCGAGCGGCCAGACGTGATCGTGCTCAACGGCCTGACGACCGCCTGCTCGGTGCTCGCGCTGGACCGGCGCTTTGCCGCGCGCACCATCTGCTGCGATCACAACCATTTCAGCGCGCGGTCGATGCTGTGGCAGCGGCTGCGTGGATGGCTATACCCAAGCGTCGCGGCGGTGGTGAGCCTCACCGAAGCGGATGCGGCCAGGTTCCGCGCGCTTAACGCCCGCACCGAGGTGATCTACAACGCATCCGGCCTGCGCGCGGACGAACCGTGCGTGGTGGACGCCCCGATCGTCGTCGCCGTAGGGCGGCACGTCGCGCAGAAAGGGTTTGATCTTCTCGTGCGTGCCTGGGCCGAGGTGGTGGCGGCGATGCCCGACGCGCGCCTGCGCATCGTCGGCGACGGGCCCCTGCGTGCAAGCCATGAAGAGCTCGCACGCGACCTCGGCGTGAGCGACAGCATCCAATGGCTCGCGCCGACGCGGGACATCGAACGCCAGTACCGCGAGGCCGCGGTGTTCGTGCTGTCGTCGCGCTATGAAGGCATGCCGCTTGCTCTGCTCGAAGCCCAGGCGCTGGGCGTGCCGGCGGTGTCCTTCGACTGCCCCACGGGGCCGGGTGAGATCGTCACGCCCGAGACGGGCCGCCTCGTCACTGCCGGGGATGCAAAGGGCCTGGCTGCCGCGATGGTGGAGTTGCTGTCCTCGGCCTCATTGCGTGAACGCATGGGCCGCGCCGCCATCGCGCGCAGCAAAGAGGTCTTCAGCCCGCAGGCGCACGAGCGCCGCTGGACTGCGCTCATCCGCGACGTCGCGCTGCGCCAAGCCTACGGAGCGGCGGCATGAGCACCACCTTTGGCGACAGCGAATACGGCAAACCCGAGCGCATCGTCTCGGTCATCGTGCCCTGCCGCAACGAGCGCAAGTACATCGAAGGCTTCTGCGCGGGGGTGATGCGCCAGCAGGTGCCGGCGGGCTGGGCGATGGAGCTGATCGTCGCGGACGGCGAGAGCGACGACGGAACGCGCGAGCTGCTGCGCGGCATCGCCCAACGCGAGCCGCGCATCCGCTGGATCGACAACCCGGGGCGCATCGTCTCCACCGGACTCAATGCGGCGCTGGCCGTTGCGGCCGGCGAGGCGATCGTGCGCATGGACGTGCACACCGAGTACGCCGACGACTACGTCGCGCAATGCCTCGCGGTGATGGAAGAGACCGGCGCCGACAACGTGGGCGGCCCCTGGCATGCGCTGCCGGATGCCGATGCCGGTGCGATGCAGCACGCGGTGGCGGCGGCCTTCCAGTCGCGCTGGGTCGCGGGCGGGGCCTTGTCGCGCCAGCTGGACTATGACGGCTGGGCCGACACCGTCTACCTCGGCAGCTGGCCGCGCGCGAGCTTCGAGCGCTTCGGCGGCTTCGACGAGCACCTGGTGCGCAACCAGGACGACGAGCACAACCTGCGCATCGTCAAGGGCGGCGGGCGGGTTTGGCAATCGTCGCGCATCCGCAGTGTCTACCGGCCGCGCGCTGCCTTGTCGCAGGTGTTCCGGCAGTATCTGCAGTACGGGTACTGGAAGCCTTTCGTGATGAAGAAGCACGGCCAGGCCGCGTCGGTGCGGCACGCGGTGCCGGCGGTGTTCGTGGCACTGCTGGCGCTGTCGGTGCTGATGCTCTTCCTGCGTGCGGGGGCGGGGCCGTTCTGGGTGCTGGCCGGTGCGTATGCGCTGGCGGTGGCCGCCATGACGACGGCCGTCGTGCGATCGCAGCCCTTGCCGTTCGAATCGATCCTGCGGGTGCCGGCGGTGATTGCCGCCTACCACTTCGGCTACGGCATCGGCTCGCTCATCGGCTGGTGGGACGTGCTGCGCCATGGCGCGGGCCGCCCGCGCTTTGCCAGGCTCACGAGGTGACGCGCATGGACGTGAACGAGCCGCAATCGGTGCGCGAGCGTTACGCGCGGCGCGAGGCGCACGACATGCGCTACAGCCTGCTCACGCCCGCGGCGCTCCTGGCGCTGCAGGAGCGCCAGCGGGCCATGATGGCGCTCTTCGCGCGGCTGGGCCACACCGAGCTGTCCACATTGCGCCTGCTGGAGGTGGGCTGTGGCACCGGCAGCAACCTCATCGAATGCCTGCACATGGGATTCATGCCCGAGAACCTGGTGGGCATCGAGCTGCTGCCCGAGCGCTTCGATGTGGCGAAGGCCCGCCTGCCGGCATCGGTGCGCCTGTTGCAGGGTGATGCGGTGGCGCTGGCGCCGGCGGTGGGCAGCGTGGACATCGTGCTTCAGGCGACGGTCTTCTCGTCCCTGCTCGACGACGGCTTCCAGCAGCGCCTGGCCGATGTGATGTGGCATGCGATCAAGCCCGGCGGCGGCGTGCTGTGGTACGACTTCACCGTGAACAACCCGCGCAACCGCGACGTGCGCGGCGTGCCGATGCGCCGTGTGCGAGAGCTGTTTCCGCAAGGGCGCATCGAATCGCGCCGCATCACCCTCGCGCCGCCCATTGCACGTGCGGTGAGCCGCCTGCACCCCGCGCTCTACACTCTGTTCAACACCTTGCCGGCATTGCGCACCCATGTGCTGTGCTGGATCGCCAAAGACTGAACCATGGCCGACAAGCTTCCCTTCCTGCCCTTCGCGCTTCCCGACATCGGTGACGAGGAAATCGCCGAGGTGGTGGACACACTCAAGTCCGGCTGGGTCACGACAGGGCCCAAGACCAAGCGCTTCGAGGAGGATTTCACTGCCCATCTCGGTGACGCGGGTCTGCAGTCGCTGGCCGTGAACTCCGCGACGGCCGGCCTGCACCTCGCGCTCGAGGCGCTGGGCATCGGGCCGGGCGACGAGGTCATCACCACCACCCACACCTTCACCGCCACTGCCGAGGTCGTGCGTTATCTCGGCGCCGACGTGAAGCTCGTGGACATCGACCCTGCGACGCTGTGCATCGACATCGCGGCGGTGGAAGCTGCGATCACGCCGAAGACCAAGGCGGTGATTCCCGTGCACTATGCGGGCCTGGCTGCCGACATGCCGGCCTTGCTCACGCTGGCGAAGAAGCACGGCCTGCGCGTGGTGGAAGACGCGGCGCATGCGCTGCCCACCACCTGCGGCGGCCGCCTGGTCGGCACGCTGGATTCGGACATTACCGTCTTCAGCTTCTATGCCAACAAGACCATCACCACCGGCGAAGGCGGCATGGTGGTGACGCGCGACGCGGCGCTGGCGAAGCGCATGAAGGTGATGCGCCTGCACGGCATGAGCCGCGACGCTTTCGACCGGTTCACCGCCAAGGTGCCGAGCTGGTACTACGAGATCGTCGCGCCCGGCTTCAAGTACAACCTGACCGACATCGCCTCGGCGCTGGGCATCCACCAGCTCAAGCGAGCCGATGCGTTCCAGAAGAAGCGGCAGCATCTCGCCGAGATGTTCAACGAGGGTTTGTCCGGCCTGCCCATCATCACGCCGCCGGTGGCGTGCGACGGTGACCTGCATGCGTGGCACCTGTACGTCATCCGCCTCGCCGACGATGCCGGCGTTGCGCGTGACCAGTTCATCGAGCGACTCTTCGCGGCCGGCATCGGCTGCAGCGTGCACTACATCCCGCTGCACCTGCAGCCCTACTGGCGCGACCGGTATGCGCTGAAGCCGGAGGATTTTCCGCATTCGCAACGGGCGTATGAGCGCATGTTGAGCCTGCCGTTGTACACGCGGATGAGCGATGCGGATGTGCAGCGAGTGATCGACGCCGTGCGTGCGGCGCTGGGCTGATCGGCGCGCAGCATGGGCAAGCGGCTGTTCGATCTGACCTTGTCGGCACTGGGCCTCGTACTGCTGGCTCCGGTGTTTCTCGCGATAGCAGTGTGGATCCGGCTCGACTCGCCCGGTCCGGTACTGTTCCGACAGGAGCGGGTCGGACGCCACGGGCGGTCATTCCTCATTCGCAAGTTCCGCACCATGCAAACCGATGCGCCGGCCCGCGGTCCTCAAATAACCATTGGTGCCGACCCACGCATCACGCGGAGTGGCCAGTGGTTGCGGCATAGCAAGCTCGACGAACTTCCGCAGTTGTGGAATGTGCTGCTGGGTGACATGAGTTTGGTTGGGCCACGGCCAGAGGTGCCGAAGTACGTGGCAATGTATCCGGACGAAGCTCGGCGGGCTGTGCTCTCCGTTCGGCCTGGTATCACCGATCTGGCATCGCTGCAGTACCGCGACGAGAGCGCGCAACTGGCGGAGGCGGCCGACCCTGAACGTGTCTATGTGGAGCAGATCATGCCCGCCAAGCTGGCGCTGTCGATCCGGTATGTGCGTGAGGCGAGTCTGATTGGCGATCTGCGCTTGCTGCTGGCGACGATGGCCGCCCTTTGGCGCTGAGGCGCCACGTCTGAAGAAACCGTTACGACGCGACCATGTTCTGGCTTTTCCTCGACCGCCTTCTTACCCGTGTCCGCCCGCATCGCGAGGCATTGTCATTGCTGCTTGACGGCATGGTGGTGACACTTGCGTGGCAGGCGACCTACTTGTTCCGACTGGGTTTCGAGCGCTGGTTTTCGGCACGGCCTGGCTACGACGGTTTGGTGATGGCCAGTTTGGTGGCACTTTATGTAGGCGTGTTGTGGCTGCTGAAGGTGCCCAAGGGCATGTGGCGTTTCAGTGGCTTCGGCGAGGTGAAGCGGCTGAGCGCCGCCTGCCTGATCGCGGGCATGGTGGGAGCGGTCGCCGTCTTGATGGCACAGCTGAATCAGGTGCCTCGTGCTGTGTTGGCCCTGCATCCGGTCTTTTGCGTCATCGCATTGGCCATGATGCGTTTGGGATACCGCATGCTCTATGAACACATGCGTGGCCGCATCAACGGCAGCGCTGATGAGCAGCGCCGCGTGCTCGTGATGGGTGCCGGAGATGCCGGTCGCCTGCTGGTGGCTGGCATCCAGCACCAGGGCTGGGTAGTGGTCGGTTGGCTTGACGACGATGCTGTCAAGCGCGACTCCCGTGTGGCCGGCATTCCCGTACTTGGTCCCCTCGACGATGTGGGGCGCCTGGCCGCGCTGCATGGCATCAGCCACCTCATCGTTGCCATGCCGTCTGCCGCACCGGCCGCGCGCCGACGCGCGCTGGACTTGGCGGGGGCCACCGGCCTGCATTTGCTGACCGTGCCCAGCAGTGCAGAGCTTTTGGAAGGCAGCAAGGTCGACCAACTGCGGGACATCCAACCCGAGGACTTGCTTGGCCGCGAACCGGTCGAACTCGACGAGGGAGGCATCAGCGAGTGCCTCAACGGCAAAGTTGTTCTCATCACCGGTGCTGGCGGCTCCATTGGTTCGGAACTGTGCCGTCAAGTGGCCCGATATGGCCCTGCGAAGATGGTGCTGTACGAACTCAGCGAATTCGCGCTGTACACAGTCGAGCAGGAACTCAGCGAGAAATTTCCTCACATTCCCCTTGTCCGCCTTGTCGGAGACGTCAAGGATATCGATCATTTGCGATACGTGTTCAGCAAATACAAGCCGCACATCATCTTCCATGCTGCTGCGTACAAGCATGTACCGTTGATGGAAGAGGAGAACGCATGGGCGGCGCTGAGAAACAACACCTTGGGGACCTATAACGCGTGTTTGGCGGCGGCGGAGAACGCAGCGGAACGCTTCGTATTGATTTCCACGGACAAGGCAGTGAATCCAACCAACGTGATGGGAGCGACGAAGCGGGCAGCGGAGTTGGTCGTCAGTCACATGGCCGGTCAGGGGCATACCACGAAGTTCATGGCCGTGCGCTTCGGCAATGTCCTTGGCAGCAGCGGCAGTGTGATTCCGAAATTCAAGGAGCAGATCGCTAAGGGTGGACCGGTGACGGTGACGCATCCGGAGATCATTCGCTACTTCATGACCATCCCCGAGGCGGCCCGGCTCGTGCTGCAGGCCGGCGCGATCGGTGATAGTGGGCAGGTGCTGGTGCTGGATATGGGCGAGCCGGTGAGGATCGTGGATCTGGCGAAGACGATGATCCGGATGGCGGGGCGGCAGGAGCAGGAGATCGGGATTCGGTTCACGGGCTTGCGGCCTGGGGAGAAGCTCTTCGAGGAGCTGATCGCCGACTCGGACAAGACGCTCCCCACGCGCATGGCGCGGGTGCGGATCGCCGAATTGGGACAGGTGGGAGGTGCCCCCGGGTTGATTGAGTGGGTCACCGGCGCGTCCCATCAAACGTCGTCCGAGCGCGACATCGTGGTCGATGGCCTCAGGCGCTGGGTCCTCGAGTACGGCTCACCCGGTGCCGTGACTCCCAGAGCGGGCGCGCAATGAGGCGCGCGCTGTTGGCGGTGACCGCAGTCGCGGTACTTGCCGTCCTTGCCGGAGCGGGACTTGCTGCGACGACGGGCGGGCGCCAATGGCTTCATCGAGTCGACGCGCAGGTTCTCGGCGAGCGCGGGATGGACATGATCGCCCGCTTGCGTTCGGACGAGGACTGGTCGACTGCGGCGGCATTGCGGCCCGGCCAGGACTACGCCTGGCTGCGGCAAGGCGGGCTGCCGGTGCGCATCGCCCATGCGCTCGGGGAATCGGGTTCCGTCACGGCCAACACGTTGGCCGCGGCGCGGCGCGCCTACGCAGCTGGTTTCCGCCTGCTGGAGGTCGACCTGGCGCAGGAGGCAGGCGAGCTGCGTTGCCAGCACGACCTCGGACCCCAGGGCGACCTCGTGAAGGATGGCTGCACCTTCGACTCGCTGATTGCGGCCGTGCCGCCGGATGCTTGGCTGGTGCTCGACATCAAGACAGACTTCGCGGCGGTCGGGCAGCGCATTGTGGATCGAGCAATGAAGGCCGGTTACGCACGCCGACTCGTGTTCCAGCTCTACCGGCCCGAGGACTTCGCGCTGTTCAATCAATGGCAGGCGCAGGCTCCGCTTCCGGGGCCCATCCTCACCACCTACCTTGCGCATCGGCGCATCGATCACGTGGCCGCGCAGGCGGCGCGGATCGGCGTGCAGGCCTTCACCTTGCCGCTAGATCGCCTGCCGGCGCTGTCCGACAAGCCGGCAGGCGCGGCCGTGCTGGTCCATCCCGTCCACAATTGCTCCTCCTTGACGCAGGCGCGGCACCGCGCCGATGGCGTCTACACGCTCTCGTCGTTTCAGTGCAGCGCGCCGTTTCCCCTGGAATCTCGATGAATTTGAGTCTTCCGGCCCGCCGAACTATGGGCGCGCGTCCTGCGGCGCGCGCGGCATCGCGGGGGTGGCTTGCCGTGCGTTTCGCGTGCATCGTCACGGCCCTGCATGCACCATCGTGGCTGACCGCCTGGATCTTCCAGGCACCAAGGGCCGAGGAACGGCCGCTGTTCAACCTCGACCTGCTCGTGGCCGCGGCCCTCGCCTGCGTGTCAACACTGACCGGCGGAGTGGTATTGGCGCTAGCGTGGGCGGCGGACTTCATCCGCGCGGCGGCCAAGAACTACCAATTCATGTCGGCGCTGGACTTCGTCGACGCCGCGCGCTTCGTAGACATGCTCAGTCTGCGGACCTTCCTGTCAGTGTCGGCGTTGGGGCTGGTGCTGGGCTTTGTTGGGTGCGTCTGGCTGGTGCTGTGGCTGACTCGGCGATCGACGCGGTTGGCATGGCCCTTGGTGGGCCTCGCGGTCCTGACCGTGGGCCTCGACGTCGCCAACGGGTCCTTCCACATCTTCGGCCTGGACAAGGACAGCCGCATCGTCGACCTGAACTTCGCCGGCAGCCCGGTGTGGAACGTGTGGCGCACGGAGCGGCAGAGCCTGCTGGCTGCGGGACCACCGGTGCCGATGCGCGATCCCGTCACGTTCCGTGCGCTGCAAGGCTGGCAGGCAGCGCATCCTGGCCAGACCTCGATGCTAGTGCTGGTGGAGTCGATGGGGCTGCCGCGCGATCCAACGTTGCAGGCCTGGTTGAAGCAGCGGCTAGTGACCGCCCGTGTGATGGCGCGCTGGAACGTGCAGGTGACGGACGAGGAGTTCATCGGCTCCACGACCTCCGGCGAACTGCGCACGTTGTGCGGACTGCAAGGGCATTACTCGCGGCTGGACGAAACGATGGCGGCGCGATGCCTGCCGCGAAAGCTGGCCAGCCACGGCGTGACCAGTGTTGGTATCCACGGCTTCGGCTTGCGGATGTTCGACCGGGCTGAATGGTGGCCCCAGATCGGGCTGAGCCCATGGCACTGGCCGGCGGGCGGCGAATCGAGGCGGATGAACTGCAACCAGGCCTTCCCGGGCGTGTGCGACGGCGAAGTGCTGGCGCAGGCGGTGAAGCAGGCGCAGACGCCGGGACGGTTCGTGTATGCGCTGACCCTGGATACGCACCTGCCGCTGGACATGCGGCACGCGGGCCCGCTTCCCGAGTCGCTGCGAGATGCGTGCGCCGCTTCCCGGACGCCTGAGCAGGCCTGCCAACTGGTGAACAAGCTGGGCGGTCTGCTGGCGCAATTGGAGTCGACACTGGCCGCTTCAGAGGCGACCCCGTTCCTGGTCGTCGTCGGAGATCACATGCCGCCGTTCGGCGAGGTGAGCAACCGTGAGGCCTTCATGGCCCACCGGGTGCCGATAGTCGTGATGACGCCTCGCTGAGGGCGAGGTCAGGACGGATCAGCGCAGGGCCTCATAGACGTCGAGCATCCGCTTCGTCGCCATGTCCTCGGTGAACAGCGCGAGATAGCGCGCGCGGGCACCTTCGCCGAGACGCCGCAGTTCGCGCGGATCGTCCAGTAGCCGCATGGCCTGGCGCGCGAGTGCGGCCGAGTCAGAGACCGGGAAGGTCGCGCCGCTGACGCCGGCTTCGCTGACCCAGTTCACGCCGGAGCCGGGAATGTCCGACACGAGGCAGGGCGTGCCGTAGGCCATGGCCTCGATCAGGACGACACCGAACGACTCGGAGCGGTCCACGGATGGCAGGCAATAGAGGTCGGCGCGCTGGAACAGACGATGCAGCGTGCCGCCGGTCTGGCGGCCTGGCAGCGAGCCGGTGAGGAAGACCTTGTCACCCAGCCCGGTGGCCTCGATCCGCGCCTGTAGATAGGCACGCTCGGGCCCGTCTCCGACGATGACAACCGCGACGTCGTCGGCCAGCCTCGACGCAGCATTGACCAGCACGTCGAAGCCCTTGAAGGGCACGAGCCGGCCCACTGACAGAATCACGCGCCGGCCATTCAGCTGTGACTCCCAGGCGTCTGTGCGCGACGTGGCGGCATGGCCGTCTGCCTCGACGATGGCGGCCGGATCAGGCACGCCGATCGGGACGACGCGTAGCTTGTCCTGGAAAGGCACCAAGGCCTCGGAGGTCCGGCCGTACACCTCGGAGGTCACCACGATGACGTCGGCCCGCTGCAGGTAACGGCGTTCGAGCGGCCGAATCACATGGCCCAGCAGCCCCTTGTTGCGGATGTCGCCATGCCAGTGCACCAGCAGGCGAGTGTGAGGGTGCAGCCACAGGCTGCACAGCGCTGCGAGCAGGTTTGGCGCGTGCAGGTGCACGACCGCGGCGTTGCGCGCTGCGCGCAGCGCGCGACGCACGTAGTCCAAGCTCAGCGGTTGCGAGGCGACGTTGAGAGACTGCTTGGCGCGCACCACCGCCACGCGGTTGACGGTCTCGCGCCTGGCCACCGGATGATCGCCCTCGAAGCAGACCACCGAGACGGCATAACCGGCCCGCTCGGCGCCCTCGGCGACCGAGGCCGTGACGGCCTCGATGCCGCCGACCTCGGGGAAATAGAACTTGCCGAAATGGACGACGGCCGGCGGCATCGGCGGAGGCGTGGAACCCATGGTCGTGAGGAGCGAGCGGAAGGCGGAGCGGGAGAAGTAATTAGCGCGGCACGGCGGCCAAGGAGGGCGCATTGTCCTCACGGGCCTCGGCGAGCCCGAGCCGGCCCAGTTCCGCCAGCAGCGCAAGCGCAGAATTGCGCCAGGTGAAGCTCTCGGCCTGTCGAGAGCCTGCGGCGCGCAGCGTGTCCAGCCAGGCGTCGTCGTGCCAGGCTCGATGCAGGCTGGCACGGATGTCGTCCAGCGACAGCGGATCGAAATAGCCGGCGGCATCGGCGCAGACCTCGGGGATCGCTGCGGCGCGCGCCGCGATCACCGGCGTACCGCATTGCATAGCCTCGACGGGTGGCAGGCCGAAGCCCTCGTAGGTCGACGGGAACACATAGGCGCGGGCTTGGGAGTAGAGCGTCTTCAACGCCTCGTCGCTGAGGCGGCCGGCGCGCACGATGCGGCGGTCATCCTGCACTGAGTCGGTGGTGTCGGCGAACACGGCTGGGTTGGCGCCGCCGACCACGACGAGCCGCACGTCGGCGTCCGGCAATCCGGCGAAGGCTTCCGCGAGGCGGCCGAAATTCTTGGTGGGCATGGCGCTGCCCACGGCCAGGAAGTAGCGGCCGGGCGCGACGCCCAGGCGCTCGAGCACCTCAGGTTCGTCGCCGAGCTGGCGCATGTGGTCGGCCGCGCCGGGCACGACGCCGATCCGGTCCGCCGGCAGGCCCAGGTGATGCATCAGCCGCTCGCGCGAGAAGCGGGACACCGTCAGCAGCCGGCGGCTCACGCGGCCCTGCACCTGGAACAACAGTCTGTACCAGGCGACGAACAGTCCGCTATACGCGCCCGGCACGTCGAACACCGCGGTGTCGTGAAAGGTGCAGATCTGGCGTACCTTGAACAGCGGCGCGCTGCCCGACAGGTTCAGCAGTGGCGCGCCCCGCGAGGCGAACGGCAGCCGGAACTGCTCCCAGACGTGCAGCTGGCCTGCGGGCAGTTCGCGAATCTGGATGCAGCGGTAGCGGGGCATGTCGGTCGCGCGGCCTCGCGGGACCAGCAGCACCAGTGGCGACGGGGTGCGCCACTCGCCGCTGGCCAGCAGCTCATCGACGGCGGCGAGCGTCTGCCGCGCGAAGCGCTGGACGCCGGTGAGGGATTGCGCGAGAAACTTGCCGTTGATGTAGATCATGCGGGGGTGCGTCGGCGCTGGATCAGTCCGCCGGCCTTGAGCGCCTTGTAGAGCAGCGCCGTTAGTGCCGTGACGTAGAGCAGATTGCCGGTGTAATTGCTGTGGACGCCTTCGTTGAAGAGCGCCATCGGGAAGGTCAACTGCGAAAGGGCCCAGACGCTGGGGACAAGGCGGTCGGCCTCGATCGCGCGCTCCAGTTGACGACACAGGAACGCGATCAGCGCGCCGGACAACGCCACGCCCGCATAAGACAGGTTCATCACGCCCTCGAAGATGATCGACGGGAAGATGTTCACGCCATCCGCGAAGGACGCCGGGTGAGTCTCGGACGTTGCCAGCGCGGCCGTCAGCAGCGGTTTGGATTCCCAAATGCTGCGAGGCACTGCGTGCAGGAACGCGTAGACATAGGACGCGCCGTGCAGTTCCGGAAGCGTGCCCGCACGTTGGAGGTCGAGCGCGGCGACGAGCTCGGGAAGCATGTCCATGCGCTGCATGAAAAGATCGCTGATCAGCATGGGCTCTGCGGCCAGAGCTGCGGCGGCTTCGGCGTACGCCGAGACGGATCCCACTTCGATGTTGCGCGCGTAGCCGAACAGCACCAGGACCAGCACCAACGGCAGACTGATCAGCGCCACCCGCATCAGCGAGATCGGATGCCGATAGCGGTGGTACAGGAAGGCCGACCACATCACGACCATGATCAGCGCCAAGCGGCTCGTGGACAGCACCGCCTCGAGCAGATAGAGCGCCAAGGCCAACAGCGTGATGTTCCAGTTCCGGTTGTTCTTGAACGAGTCGAACAGCAGGGCCAGGAAGATGATGTTGCCGATGGCAGGCAGGCGATAGAGGTAGGCAGCGCCGGCATTCTGAGTCGCTGCAGCCACCTCAAGCACGTCACCGCCCCCGGCGCTGGCGAACAGCGCGATGCCCACCAGCTTGAAGACGGAGCAAACCGCGAGCAGGGTCCAGCTCGCGCCAGGCGCTATCACCTGTTCACCGCGGTGGGCGCGGACCGCGGCGCCTCGCAACCGGGCGTCCGTCACCGCGTATACGACGCCGTAGGCCGCCAGGAACAGCGAACATAACCAGAGCGCCTCCACGAGCGTGGGCGTGACCAAATCCTTGGCCCACCAGTCCAGGCTCTTCAACACGAAATAGAAGAAGAACGTGACCAGCAGCCAGAACGTCGGGGAGAGCATGAAGCGGTCAGCTCGCGCATAGAGCGCGCGCACCATGAACATGGCGCTGCACAACATGCCCAGGGCCAAGAGGAACTCGGCGTCCTCACCGCCCACCTCGAACAGCCGAGCCACCAACGTGACGGCCAGTGTGATCCATGCGATCAGCAGAAAACCGGCGTCCAGGACGACGCGATTCGTCAGGCGTCGTCGAGGCGCCGTTGCCGACGTATCGGGCACGGACAGGGATGGCGAGTTCAAGGTGTTCGGCATGGCGACTTTCGACTGGCAGATCAGCCCCCGTGGGCCAGCAAGTGGTCGACGTAATCGGCGAGCGACGCGAAGGCTCCATCGGCCCCGACTGCCTCTTCGTCCGCGCCGCCGGTAGGCGACCTCTCATTGTCCGACGCCACGAGGTAGGCGCGGCCAACACCCGCGGCTCGCGCCGCCGCTATGTCCGACGGCTTGTCGCCGATCATGATCGACTCGGCCGGCGACAGGCCGTGTTCGCGCGTGGCGTGCAGCAGCATGCCGGGCGTCGGCTTGCTGCAGTCGCAGTCCATTGCCAGCGCCGCGACCCGGCTTGAGGGATGGTGTGGGTAGACCGTCGGGATCGGCGCGCCATGCGCGGCGAAGGTCTCCACCTTGCGCCGCGACAGCGCCTGGTAGTCCTCTTCCGTGAAGTAGCCGCGGGCGAGGCCTGACTGGTTGGTCACCACGACCACCGTCCAGCCCGCCGTGCTCAGCCGCGCCGCGGCCTCCAGAGCGCGCGGGACGAACTCGAAGTCCTCCCAGCGATGGACGTAGGCGCGATCCAGATTGATCACGCCGTCGCGGTCCAGGAACACCGCGCGCTTCATGCGCCGTCGCCCCGGACGCGCCGCACCAGCGACGTCGTCGAATGACCGTCCGCGAAGGGAATGGCCAGCGAACGGCCGCCCCAGGAGCGCACCGCGGCCGTTTCATCGAGCGACATCATGTCGCAATTGCCGCCCTTCACGTAGATGTCGGCGGGTACGCGGTACAGCAGCGGCACCGGCGTGCGTTCGTCGAAGAGCGCGACCGGCGACGCCGACGACAACCCGGCGAGCACGAACGCGCGATCCAGCTCCAGTTTCAGCGGCCGGTGCGGCCCCTTGCTGAGCTGTCGCATGGAGACATCGCTGTTCAGTCCCTGGACCAGCGAGCCGGGCAACGCGACCGCCTCGATCATGGCGTCGTCCAGGACGATCTTGTCCAGCAGCGCCTGGGTCATGCGGCCCCCGTCGGATCTGATTCGCTGGCATGCAGCCAGCGCACGTAGCGGGCCACGCCAGCGGCCACGTCGGTGAAGACATGGTCGCAGCCGACCGCGCGCAGCCGGCTCAGGTCGGCCTGCGTGTGGCACTGGTACTTGCCGACCAGCGCCTCTGGGAAGTCGATGTACTCGACCAGGCCGTCGCGGATCAGGTCGACCATCGGGCGCGTCGGCTCGCCGCGCAGCGACAGCGCCACGTTGACACTGGCCAGCGCAACGTCGTTGAACGGCTGCGCGCGTCCGGTGCCCAGGTTGAAGATGCCGCGCGCCTCGGGGTGCTGCAGGAACCAGAGCTTGACTGCCACCAGGTCGTCGACGAATACGAAGTCGCGTTCCTGCTGGCCGGGGCCGTAGCCGCCGTACTCGCCGAACAGCTTGACCTGGCCGTTGGCCTTGAACTGCCGGTAGTGGTGGTACGCGACCGAGGCCATGCGGCCCTTGTGCTGCTCGCGCGGACCGTAGACGTTGAAGTAGCGGAAGCCCGCCACCTGATGTGGCGCCTGGGCGATCATGCGGCGCACGACGTTGTCGAACAGCAGCTTGGAATAACCGTAGACGTTGAGCGGGCGCTCGAATTCGGGCTCCTCGCGGAAGATCTCGCTCGCGCCGTAGGTCGCGGCCGAGGACGCGTACAGCAGCCTCGTGCCCTGCGCCATGCAGGCGTCCAGCAGGCCCTTGGAGCAGCGGTAGTTGGTCTCCATCATGAAGCGCCCGTCGTGCTCCATGGTGTCGGAACAAGCGCCCTCGTGCATGACGGCGTCGACGCGTCCGAACTCGCCGCGCGCGAAGCGGTCGTAGAACTCGGTCTTGTCGAAGTAGTCCGAGATCCTCGCGCCCAGCAAGTTGCGGTACTTCGGACCGTCGGTCAGTTCGTCGACGGCGATCACGTCGTCGATGCCCATCGTATTCAGGCCCCGGATGATGTTGGCGCCGATGAAGCCGGCGGCTCCGGTGACAACGACTTTCACGCGAACAGCTCCTCGTAACTCACGGTGGCGGTGCCGAACTTGCCCACGACGATGCCGCCGGCGCGGTTGGCGATGGGTACGGCGTCGCGCAGCGATAGGCCGCAACCCAGCATGGCAGCCAGCGTCGCAATGACGGTGTCTCCCGCGCCGGTCACGTCAAACACCTCCCGCGCGTGCGCCGGCACGTCCAGCCGGCTGCCAGGCCAGGAGGGGCCGTCGAACAGGGTCATACCTTCCTCGGAACGCGTCAGCAGCAGAGCATCCAGGCGCAGGTCCTCGCGCAGCCGCGCGGCACGCACGGCCAGGTCAGCCTCGTCGTGCCAGCGGCCGATGACCTGGATAAGTTCGGCGCGGTTGGGCGTGATCACCGTGGCGCCGGCGTAGCGCGCGTAGTCGCTGCCCTTGGGGTCCACCAGCACGGGGGTGCCGGCGCGCCGGGCCAGATCGATCATCCGCGGGATGTGCGTCAGGCCGCCCTTGCCGTAATCGCTGAACAGCACGACATCGGACTCGGCCAGCGAGGCCTCGAAGTCCGACAGCATGCGCGCCAGCACCTCGTGGTCGGGCGGGCTCTCGAAGTCCACGCGCAGTAGCTGCTGCGACTGCCCGATCACGCGCAGCTTGACGATGGTGGTGAGCTGGGTGTCGCGGCCCAGGCGAGCGGCGATGCCCTCGCGCTCCAGCAGCGATTGCAGCGTCGTGGCCGGGGCGTCGGCGCCGACCACGGTGAGCAGCGTCGCCGCAGCGCCCAGGCGGCGCGCGTTCAGCGCGACGTTGGCGGCGCCTCCGAGGCGATCTTCCTCACGTCGCACGCTGACCACCGGAACCGGCGCTTCCGGCGAGATGCGGTCGACCGAGCCGAACCAGTAGCGGTCCAGCATCGCGTCGCCGACGACCAGCACGCGGCAGGCCGCGAGTTGTTCGCGGGTGGGGATCATGCGAAGTCCTCGGGCAGCGGGGCCAGGCCGAGCTGCTGCTCGACGGCGCCGCAGATGGTGTGGCCGATCAGGATGTGGGCTTCCTGGATGCGGGCGGTGACGCGGTCCGGCACGATGACGGCGTGGTCGCAGAGCTTGGCCAGCTTGCCGCCGTCGCGGCCTAGCAGGCCGATGGTCGTGATGCCGGTGGCGCGGGCGGCCTCGACGGCGCGCAGAACGTTCTCCGAATTGCCCGAGGTCGAGATGCCGATCAAGCAGTCGCCCGCGCGGCCCAGCCCCGCGACCTGGCGAGAGAACACCTCGGCGAAACTGTAGTCGTTGCCGATGCAGGTTAGCGCGGAGGTGTCGGTGCTGAGCGCCAGCGCGGCCAGCGGCTTGCGGTCCTCGATGAAGCGGCCGGTGAATTCGGCGGCAATGTGCTGGCTGTCGGCCGCAGAGCCGCCGTTGCCGCAGATCATCAGCTTGCCGCCTTGTCGCAGGCTCTCGGTGACTAGTCGTGCGGCGGTCGTGATGCTGTCGTCCAGGACGGCTAGGCGGTTGAACAAGGCCAGATGCTGGCTGAGGTTGTGTTGGAACAAGGTGCTCATGACGACAGAGGGTAGGTGAGAGGTCGGGAGGGGGACGAGGCCGGGACGAGGGCGTCAGGCCACTGGGGTCGGCGCCATGAGCCGGTCGGCCTCGGCTTTGACGACGGCGGGCGCCAGCTCGCGCAGACAGGCCATCGAGGCGCATCCGGCATTGCGGTAGCAGGGCGCACAGGACACGGGGTGCATCAGGACCTTGGCGCGCGGGCTGGTCGGCCGCCACAGGTGCAGGTTGGTCATGCCGTGGCCAGTGACGATCACGGGCGTGTCGACGGCGGCGGCCACGTGTGCTGCCACGGAGTCGCTCGCGACGAGCAGCCGGGCGTGGGCGATGACCTCGACGAACTCCTTCCAATTGAGGCGGTCGCAGAGATCCAGCGTCTGGGGGACGTCGCGGCGAAAGCGCTCGATCTTTTCCTTCTCGCGGACGCCGGTGCCGGTGAGCACCAGGCGGTGGCCCTGCGCGAGCAGTTGAAGCGCCAGCACTGCCCAGGACGACTCCGGCCAGTCCTTGAGCGCGGAGCCCGAACCCAGGTGCAGTACGACGTACTCCCCCGCGCCGACGAGTGACGCGACATCGACTGCGGCGCGCGGGATGTTGGGCACGGCCAAATCGGTCCGCGGCGCGCCGATGCCGGGCATCTGGCGCAGCAGCTCGAGGTGCAGCTCGACGATGGAGCGGCGGTTGGATGCCATGTCGATGTCCAGCGCCTGGGTGAGCAGCGGGCCGAGGCCGGCGCTCGTGTAGCCGATGCGGTGCGGGATGCCGGCCTGCCAGAGCAGCGCGATCGAGTTCGGGAAGTAAAAGTAGAGATCGACCGCCACGTCGTAGTCGACCTCGCGGATCTCGCGCAGCGCCTGGCCGCGCGTGCGCCACCAAGTGGCGATCTTGGCCTTGAGTGGCAGGGCGGCGCGGTTCAGTCGGAAATGATCGACTCGGTGCACCCAGTCCAGCAGCGCGTGGCCCTGAACCACCGGACCCGCCCAGCTGCCCACGAGCATGCCGATGCGCGCGTCGGGATAGGCGGCCTTGATCACCGGCAGCACCGCGGTGGACTGGACTATGTCGCCCAGGTGCGCTCCGTTGACGATCAGCACGCGAAGCACGGGACGCGACGGATCAGGCCGGCGTGCCAGAAGGCGCAGGGCGCGCAGCACTGCGTCCACGCTTCGGAAGAGCAGGTTGAAGCCGCGGTGACGCATGAAGTAGCGGCCGCGCTGAGGCGCCAGGGGTAGACGATCGTCGCGGGTCATCGAGGGCGAATGGCTGACGAGGCGGGGGCAATGCGAGTGGCGAGCGGCGGGTCAGCGCGGACGCTGCAGCAGGAAGCGGTGATTTTCGAAGCGGCCGAGGTAGGTGCACAGCTTGACCAGTTGCGCGTAGCGGCGGAAGCCCAGCAGCTTGAGCGCCCAGCGCATGGCCCGGCTGACGGTGCGCAGCTTGCCATCCATGTCGGAGATGGTGGCCTTGGAATAGTTGGCCATCGCGGCGGGGCTGCGGTCCAGCAGATCGTTGGCCTTGAGCGCAGCGTAGAAGGCGCCGTCCTTGGCGAACGGCCGGGGCGCGGCGCCCTGCTTCACGAACTCGCGGTACAGGCGACGCTGCGGCTTGGACAAGGGGGTGCCGTCGTCGAAGCGGGCGAAGCCGTACGGGATCTGGATCAGCGTGTCGTAACCGTTGGCCTTGACCGCGTTGCGATAGTCCTCGGCGAATTGCACCAGCAGCGCGTCGGAGTAGCCGGCTTGGCGGTCCTTGGGCACGTACTTGTTGAGGGCAGTGCCCCTGAAGTCGAAACCGGAGAAGTGGAAGAAGATCAGTGGATCGCGGCCGGCGCGGTACTGGCCGCCGACCTGCGTCAGCGGGCGCTCGACCAGGTTCCAGTGCGAGACATTGACGCCGTAGTGGGGAATGATGACCAGGTCGTCGCGGAAGTAGACCGGCGCGTAGTCCATCCATTTCTGGTCGGTGTGCAGGCCGTCGACGTGGTCGGCGTAGCAGTACTCGCGCAGGCGGGCGTCCCACCAGTCCAGCACCAGGGGCATCGCGGCGGTGCGGCGCACGGCGCAGAAGCCGAGGTTGAAGATGCCTTCCCACAGGTGGTGGAACTCGGGGTAGGGGTTGCGGTCGGCGACGTCGCAGTCCAGCAGGTGGGGCGCGAGGTATAGCGTCTTCGTGGGCGTGTCCGCGGTGATCGGGTCAAGGCGGCTGTACAGGCGCGTGTCCGGGTCCATGTAATAGACCAGGTCGGTGTCGGCCTCTGTGGCGAAGAGGTGCTTGAAGACGGCGGGCTTGAATGAGGTGCAGAACTCGGTAACGTCGTACTTGAAGGCCATGTCCTCAAAGACCGGGCCGGGCAGTGTGGTGCGCGCGTCGAGCAGGCCGTGGCCGGGGTGCTCATAGTTCATCGACACGCCGTCGATACCGTCGGCGATGCATACGGTGAAGCGGGCTTCGGGGTGGTGGCGCGCGACAGATTGGCCCAGCGTCAGCGCGAGGCTCAGGTAATTCTTGGCGGTGATGGTGAAGATATGGATCATGGCGTGGTCGGCGTCGCTGGGCGTTCGCCGGGGGACAAGGTCTTGATGGGGCGGGCGGGCACGCCGCCGACGATGGTGTAGGGCGGCACGTCGCGGGTCACGACCGCGTTGGCGCCGACGATGGCGTGGCGGCCGACGCGCACGCCAGGCAGGATGCAGGCGCCTTCACCTATCCAGGCGCCGTCCTCGATCACGACGGGGCCTTTGGAGAACACCTTGCGCGCGGATGGCGGCACGTCGATGTCGTGGTAGTCCGTCGATCCGTGGCTGTGGTCGGAGATGTAGACGCGGCTGGCCAGCAGCACGTCGTTGCCGATGGTGATCTGGTTGACGCAGCCGATGTGGCAGTCGTAGTTGATGCTCACGCGGTCGCCGATGGTGATGCAGGGCGTGAACTGCTTGTCCAGATGGCGGTCGAACGCTTCGATGCGCAGACCAGGGAAGACGTCCACGCTGGCGCCGATGTGAATGTAGTGTCCGCCGAGGATCTTGCGAGGCTCACGAATGAATGCACCGGGGCCGCAGTAGGCGAAGCGACGGCAGTGCCAACGGGTCAGCATTCGGTCCTTGTACAGACCAGCCCGGTTCAGGACTTTGAAGAGAGTGCGCAACATGGGATGTTGGCCGTTCAAGAGGCTGGGCGCTTACGAGCGCGAAGCCGGTCTATGGCCGCCGTCACACGGGCGAGTCCACTGGCGATCTTGAGCACTAGACGCGCCGCGGGTTGTGGCAGCCGACCTATCGGAAGCAGAATCAGCACGGTCAGCGGATGCGATCCGAGTTGCGGTCGGAGCGCCTCGGTGATGTTTTCAGGCTGGAAATCGCCAATGCGCGCATGGCGGAGGTCCCACAACAGGTTCGGGAGGTAGGCAAGCATTGTCCGCAATACGATCGCGCGCGCGAGACGTCGCTCCCGCTGTGTACTTGCCAGACTGTCCCTCACGATCCTTGGGAAATGCTGTCCGAACACCTTGACGACTGAGTATCCGCCGCTTCCCCCCGCGGTGGCGAGTACACATGGCGTTTCGACGTGGATGAACTTGTGACCCTCGCGCAATCGATCCATGATCCAGGACATCTGGGACAGATGGGTGCCGGCGAACTTCCGTACTGCCAGTGGGTCATCGAGCAGCGGGGCGCGACGCACAATCATGCCGGTCAGAAAGGTGGTCCATACGTGCAAGCGCCGACCGAAGTCGTCGCAGGACAGGCGTACATATCGAAGAGGGCCCGACAAAGCGTCGGTCGCGGCATCATCGATGTTCCGCACCCATCGACTGGATAGGCCAACTAAGTCGGGACGCTCTTCGTCGAGTAGGTCAAGCAGCATCCGGATGGCACCTGGAACGGGCAGGTCATCGTCCCCCATGATCCAGAAGAACTCTCCGTTCACTGCTTCAGCGCAGGTGCAGAAGTTGCCGTCCATGCCGACGTTGATCGATTGAGTCACCACCTGCACTCCCTGCCACAGTGAGGCGAACCGCTCAATCACTGCGGCTGTATGGTCAGTCGATGCATTGTTTGCGATGACCAGACCGACGCGATGTTGTTGCCCAGCCAACTCGCGCTGCAGTGCGTCCAGCAGGCGGCTGAGGTCACCCGCCCGGTTGTACGTGGGGACAGCAATGGTTAGCAAGGGGCGCTGAGGATGCACAGTGGTCGTCTTGGCCGGCGTTCTGAGCACTCAGGAGATTCGCTTCCAATAGCGGCGGAACAGCATAAAGGTCCAGGGAATAACCAATCCGAAGGTCACTAAGGACTGTGTCAGCATGGTGAGAAACGTGCCTTGAAACGATGCGGCATAGGCGCCGGTGAGCGTTAGCACGGCAGCAGCGATCGAAGGGGGCAGCATGGGCTCCTCACCGTGCGCACGCATGTAGGACGCGAGGGCAAAGACAAGCGTGTTGCCGACGGTTCCCATGGCTAGGGCTATCAATGTCGGCAGATCGGCGAGCCGTTGGAGCAGTGGGAACCCCATCCCGTCGAGTACTGCCACTGCCGCCAGTACGCAGATACAGCCGACGATGACGATGGTAAGCGCCCCTATCAGGGTGGCTAGGAAGAGGTGGTTTAACTCGGACCGAATATGTAAGGCGATTAGTCGACTCATGTTGGGCAGGCGCGCGGAGATCCAGCTGATGCCGACCGATTGGATGGCCACGAAGATTGCAATGGACATGCCCAGTCGTCCGGCCACCACAGGTCCGAGATGCAGAAAGATCAACGGCGTAAAGAGCTGGTACATCAGGTATCCACTGATCCAACTGGCCGCGATTCGCCATTGAAAGGGAAGCACTTCGCGCCGCCAGTCGATAGCGCGGGCTGCGGTGATTGGCAGGTCGGACTGGAAGCGATCAAGCCCGTGGTCTGCACGCTGCAACCAGATACTGGTGCAGATGCTCGCTGCCAGGGCGTTGAGGGGGACGGACCATAAGCCGAGGCCCGCAAAGAGGCTGGCCCATACCAGCCCATAGCCCAGTATTGACTGGATCAGACGAAGCCTGGCGACCTGACCTACTAGACCGCAACCCTCTGCTACCGCCATCATCGGTGAGTAGTAGAGGTTGACGGCCGTCACTGCGGCAAGCGCTGCCCAAGGTCCCACCCAAGCCCCTGTCTCGGGCGTGCTGCCACGCTTGAGCACTGCCGCGCCGGCAATGAAGGCGGTCAGGAAGAAGAGCAGGGCGGCGACGGCATACCAACGTCGGAGCAACGCGAATATGGATCGCATGCGATCCAGGTGCAGGTCGCCCTTGTCGGAACTGCCGATGAACGCTACCTCCTTGCTCGTAAGTTGCGTGATTACTTGGTTCAGCCCCAGCTCGAAGAAGATCTGCAGGCCGAGAAGACTTGCGAAGGTGAAGTAGTAGCCTTGCTGCTGCTGGCTTAACGTGGCCGGGATGGCGAACAGCATGACAACACCAGCCGCGATCGACCATACGCGCAGCAACAATGTTGTGGCAATGTGGAAGTCCATTCCGACCGCGCCAAACCATCTCGCCATGCCTGTCTTCATGCGTCTGGCGCGCTCGTACGAACTTCCACGTCCTGCACCAACTCGGCGAGTCCCTCCTGCAGGGGCACTCGAGGCCTCCAGCCACAACTGGACAGCCATGCTAGATCGGCATACGAGTCGTCAATCGCTTGGTCGGGCGGCATGTCACCAAACCCCAATACGCTACGTGAGCCTGTCAGCACGCGCAGTCGGTTCAGCACTTCTCCAACCGGGGTCGATACGCCTGTGCCGCATTCGACACGTTGGACACCTTGCCACTCGGCACTTCTTAAGGTCATTGCTGCTGTCGCGACGTCCTCCACATGAACAAAGTCGCGTCGCTGCTGGCCGTGGGTGAGGGCTAGGCGAGGAACGTTGTCGAGCATTTGGCGCGTCAATAGTGGCAGCACTTTGGTGAAGGAGTCGCCCGGTCCGTAGACCTGCTCTATCTGAAGCAAGGCGACACGAACATCTGGATCGAATCTCGATTTATCAGACAGCAATCTTTCCGCTAACTGAGTCTTGCTCCGGGTATAGCGAGGTTGGCGAGTAGCCTCTGCCGGGAACTTGCGAAAGAAGGTATCGCCCAATACACAGGTTGCGAGACGTCCTTGTCCTCTCAAACGGCTGATGACACGCTGCGGCAGGTCCACGTTCACTGCCTGCAGCACTTCGTCGCTAACATTGGGGCGATCGTACGCCACGGCGAAATGGAAAAAGCAGTTGGCGTCCCGAACTGCAATGTCCAAGTCGGCATTGCTGACGCTCCACCAATGAACCCTGTCGGAGGTGCTTCTGAGGTGAGCGCGGTCAGCCGTCCCAGAGCTGAGGATGCGAACTTCTGCCCCATCAGCTAACAGGTGCTCTACGATGCGGCTCCCCACAAAGCCGGTCCCTCCGGAAATCAACGCCACATACTTCGGCATCAAAAGTTCACGCCGAAAAACATTTCCAGCTTCTCAGCGATGTAGTCCATCTGCTCTTGGCCTAGAGCCGGAAATGTGCCTAACCAAAAGGTTTGGTTCATCACCACATCTGTATTGGTTAGTTCACCACTGACACGGAAGTTGCGGCCCGCCATGTACGGTTGCTTCGTCAGGTTGCCGGCGAACAGCAGGCGCGTGCCAATCTTGTTCTCTTCGAGGAAGTTGATCAGGTCCGCACGCCTCACGCACGCGGTGTCCTTGACGATCAGCGGGAAGCCGAACCACGACGGCTCGGAGTTCGGCGTCGCTTCCGGCAGATGCAGGAACTCCTCGACGCTCGCCAGCCTGGTCTTCAGGTAGGCGAAGTTGGCGCGGCGCTTGGCGATAAACTCCTCAACGCGGTCCATCTGTGCCAACGCACAAGCGGCCTGCATGTCGGAGATCTTCAGGTTGTAGCCGAGGTGGCTGTAGGTGTACTTGTGGTCGTAGCCGTCGGGCAGGTCGCCACCGAGCTCCTTCTTCGTCCAGCAGAAGCGCTTGTCGCAGGTATTGTCCTTACCTGGCGCGCAGTAGCAGTCGCGGCCCCAGTCGCGGAAAGACTCGGCAATCAGCTTGAGCTCTGCGTTGTTCGTGAATACTGCGCCACCTTCGCCCATGGTGATGTGGTGGGCGGGGTAGAAGCTCAACGTGCCGATGTCACCGAAGGTTCCGACCAACTGGCCGTTGTAGGTCGCACCGAGCGCGTCGCAGCAGTCCTCGACCAGCCAAAGGTTGTACTTCTTGCACAGCGCCGTCACCACGTCCAGATTGAACGGGTTGCCCAGGCTGTGGGCCAGCATGATGGCCTTTGTCTTTGGCGTGATTGCAGCTTCGATCTTGCTGGCGTCGATGTTGTGAGTGGCCAAGTCGACGTCCACGAACACCGGCACGGCACCGAACTGCAGGATCGGATTGACCGTCGTGGGGAAGCCCGCAGCCACACCGATGACTTCGTCACCTTGCCGGATCGCGCGGTCACCGAGCTTGGGGCTGGTGAGCGTGGAGAACGCTACCAAGTTGGCTGACGAGCCGGAGTTGACGGTGATGAGGTACTTCACGCCGAGGAATGCCGCCAGGCGTTGCTCGAACATCGCATTGAAGCGGCCCGTGGTCAGCCATCCGTCGAGGGACGCTTCGACCATCAGCTGCAGTTCCCTGGTGCCGATGACCTTGCCGGACACCGGCACGGCGCTCTGCCCCGGCACAAACGGCTTGGGCGCGTGTGCAATCTCTGCGTATTGCTGGACCAGCTCGCTGATCTGGCTGCGCAGCTTGTCCAGCTGCGGTTGAAAGTTGATGGCGGTGGTGCTCATACGGTGTCTTTGTCGGTCGAGTCGTTCTGGTACTGATGGATCTGTTGCAGGCAGAAGTCGCGCATGTCGTGCCCGACCAGCCAGGCTCGATGCCAGTCGGCGATGTGTTGCAAGGCGGTGGACAGGGTCCAGCGCGGTGCCCAGTGCAGGCGCTGCCGGACTTTGGAGATGTCCAGCTTCAAGAAGCTGGCTTCATGCGGATGCTCACCGGGTTGCAGTGTCCACTGGGCGCCATGACCCCACTCGGTGCACAGTCGCTCGACGATCCACTGCACCGGCTTTGCATCTTCGTCACGAGGACCGAAGTTCCAGGCTTCGGCGTCGGAGTGGCCATTCGCACAAAGGCGTTCGGCCAATAGCAGATAGCCCGCGAGAGGCTCTAGCACATGCTGCCATGGGCGGATCGCATGGGGGTTGCGGATCAGCACCGGCTCGCCTTGCTGGAGCGCGCGCAAGATGTCAGGGACAAGGCGGTCCAGCGCCCAGTCGCCGCCGCCAATCACATTGCCGGCGCGGGCAGTGGCCATCGCAATGCCGGCGTCCTTCAGAAAGGACTTGCGGTATGCGCTGCTGACAAGTTCTACGCAGCCCTTGCTATTGGAGTAGGGGTCGTGTCCGCCCATCGGCTCGTCTTCACGGTATCCCCATGCCCACTCGCGGTTCTCGTAGCACTTGTCTGTCGTGACGTTGACGATCGCCTTCACTGAGCCGGCATGACGCGCAGCCTCCAACACGTGCACGGAGCCCATTACGTTGGTCGCATAGGTCTCGATCGGTTGCTGATAGGACAGACGTACCAGCGGCTGCGCCGCCAGGTGCAGTACGATCTCCGGCTCGAATTCGCGCATGAGGAATTGCACCTTGGCGAAGTCGCGGATGTCGGCCACCTGATGGTCCATGCCGTCGGCGACTCGCGCTACCTCGAACAGCGCGGGAACAGTTGGCGGTGCGAGAGCCAGCCCGCGTACTTGCGCACCCATGGCCTGCAGCCACAAGGCGAGCCAACTGCCCTTGAAGCCGGTGTGGCCGGTCAGCAGCACACGCTTGCCCTTCCAGAAGGCAGGGCTGGTCTGGGCAAAGACACTCATTTCCACGTCTTCCAGGGCGCCTTGTCGGAGGACCAGAGCTCCTCCAGGTGGGTCTTGTCGCGCAACGTGTCCATGGGTTGCCAGAAGCCGCTGTGCTCAAACGCCATCAACTCGCCCTCTTGTGCAAGGCGTTGCAACGGTGCCTGCTCCCAGATCGTGGAGTCGTCCTCGATATAGGCCAGGACGCGGGGCGAAAGCACGAAGAAGCCGCCATTGACCATCGCGCCGTCACCTTTCGGCTTTTCCATGAACCGCTTGATCTGATGCCCCTGGATGTCAAGTGCGCCGAAGCGGCCGGGTGGGAACGCAGCTGTCACTGTCGCCGCCTTTCCGTGGCTACGATGGAAGTCGATCGAAGCGCTGATGTCAACGTCGCTAACGCCATCCCCGTAGGTGAAGCAGAACGCCTCGTCGTTGCGCACATGATCCGCCACGCGACGCAGGCGCCCGCCAGTCATCGAGTCGTCGCCAGTGTCGACCAGCGTGACGTTCCAAGGCTCCGCGCGCTTGTGATGCACTTCCATCCGGTTGCTGCGCATGTCGAAGGTGACGTCGGACATGTGCAGGAAGTAGTTTGCGAAGTATTCCTTGATGACGTAGCCCTTGTACCCGCAGCAGATGACGAAATCATTGACGCCGTGATGCGAATACATCTTGAGGATGTGCCACAGAATGGGCTTGCCGCCGATCTCAACCATGGGCTTCGGCCGCGTCGCGGTTTCCTCGCTCAAACGAGTGCCCAGACCTCCCGCGAGAATGACTGCCTTCATGACTGCTTGTCCTGTCTTAGGTTGTGGCCGAGCATACGAATGCGTCGGAATGGAAATGATGTTCGTTCAGCCCTGCGGCGACGAGTTCGCGCCGGGCGTCATGGATCATGGCGTCGGAGCCGCAGGCAAACACACGAACGTTTGCAAGATTGGGGCGACGGGCCATGAAGGCCTGTTGGACATGGCCTCTTGAACCGGACCATCCTTCATTCGCGCGAGACAACACCGGCACGAACTCGTCGACGCGGTGCTCGGCGGAAGGCGTCCAGTAGACGTCCTGCGGTTGGCGACCTCCCCAGAACACGGACACCGACTGTGGCGCAGGCAAGCCAGTGCCGGAAGTCAGCCCTTCGAGCATCGCCTTCACCGGTGCGATGCCGGTGCCGGTGGCCAGGAACACCAATTCGGCGCCCTCAATGTCGCGCAGGAAGAATGTTCCAAGCGGCCCGTGCAGTCGCAGAAGGTCATTGAGCTGGGCACGCTCGAACCAGTATTCGCTCATGACCCCGCCGGGTGTCTTGCGGATGTGAAGTTCAATCGTCTTGTCCAGCCGTGGAGCATTGGCCAGGGAGTAGCTGCGACGAATTCCCTCGTGACCAATGATGTCAACGTACTGCCCCGGCAGATATTTCAAGTCACTTGCCGGCGGCATTCGAAGCACGACGCGCAGAACGTCCTCGGCGACAAGCTCGAGAACGCTGATGCGGCACGGCAATGTTCGCGCTGGCGGCATGTGGACGCCAGTCAGATCCTGCACATCGAGCGAGACATCGCTCGTGGCCGCTCGCACACAGGTCAATATCCAGCCATCTCTTACTTCTTCCTGCGTGAGGCCTGGTTCATCACGCAGGCAAGACGTGCTACCCGAAGTGACGCGGGCCTTGCACGTGCTGCAGCGTCCCGTGTGGCAGCTGTAGGGCAGCGTGATGTCTGCGCGCAAAGCTGCATCGAGCAAGGACTCGTTGTCGTGGGCGGGAAATGCCCTGCCGCTGGCGGTACGAATGAGTGGCATGGGAAGCCAAAATCTAGAGGCTGGGAAGGAGGGGCAGGACGTGGATGGAGTTCGTCGGGTTCTGAACTGAAGTGGATCTCTTGCCTGGGCTTGCGCGAAGACGACGGGCGGCACTATGGATTCGTGGGCAGGAACGGCGCTTGGGCGTCCTTGCCAGCGAGGATCGGCGCCTTGCCATTCAAGGGCCATTCGATACTCAAGGTCGGGTCATCCCAGCGAACACCGATTTCGCACTCCGGCGAATAGAAGTCCGTTGTCTTGTAGAGAAAGTCCGCACTGTCGCTCGTGACGAGAAATCCATGGGCCAACCCTGCCGGAATCCACAATTGGCGATGATTCTCGGCCGTCAGTTCGACGCCAACCCATTGCCCATAGGTCGGGCTGCCGGGCCGAATGTCCGCGGCCACGTCGAACACACTGCCCCGCGTCACCCGCACCAGCTTTCCCTGGGAATGTGGCGCGCTTTGCGCATGCATCCCGCGCAAGACGCCCTTGGCCGATCGGGAATGGTTGTCCTGGACGAACGGCACGTGTTCGCCCACCACCTCGTCGAACACCTTCTGGTTGAAGCTCTCCATGAAGAAGCCGCGCTCATCACCGAACACCTTCGGCTCCAGAATGAGCACGCCGTCGATGGCGGTCTTGGTCACTTTCATCAGAACACCTGGCTCTTCACGATTTGCATGAGGTACTGGCCGTAGCCGTTCTTCATTAGCGGCTGAGCGAGCCTTTCGAGCTGCTCGCGCGTGACCCAACCAGCGCGATAGGCGATTTCTTCGGGGCAGGCGACCTTCAGTCCTTGCCGCCGCTCGATCGTTGCGATGAACTGTCCAGCCTCGAGCAGGCTGTCGTGGGTGCCCGTGTCGAGCCAGGCGTAGCCGCGGCCCATGATTTCGACCTTGAGTTCGCTGTTGCGCAGATACGCTGCGTTGAGGTCAGTGATCTCGAGCTCGCCGCGTGCTGAAGGCCGTATGTCTGCGGCGATGTCGCACGCTTGGCTGTCGTAGAAGTACAGTCCCGTCACCGCATAGTGGCTCTTGGGTAGTGCCGGCTTTTCTTCAATGCTGAGCGCTTGTTTGCGATCGTCGAATTCAACGACCCCATACCGCTCTGGATCGTGCACGTGGTAAGCGAAGACGGTGGCGCCGCTGTCGCGCTTCGTGGCATCGGACAGGAGACTTTGAAAGTCGTGTCCGTAGAAGATATTGTCGCCCAGCACCAGTGCGCTCGGGTTGCCATCGATGAACTTGCGCCCAAGGATGAATGCTTGTGCGAGGCCATCGGGGCTTGGCTGCACGCAGTAGCTGATGTGCACGCCCCATTGAGAGCCGTCGCCCAGCAATGCCTCAAAGCGCGGTGTGTCGTGGGGGGTGCTGATGAGCAGGATGTCGCGAATGCCAGAAAGCATCAAGGTCGACAACGGGTAGTACACCATCGGCTTGTCGTACACAGGCAGCAATTGTTTGCTGATGGCGAGCGTCGCCGGATGCAGTCGGGTGCCCGATCCGCCCGCGAGAATGATGCCTTTTCTATTCATTGCAGTCTCCCGTGTGTTCGTCTTGTGGTCGTCAACGGCCAAGGACTTCAGTCAACATGCGATCGACGCCAGTTCGCCAGTCGGGCAGATTTACTCCGAAGGTCTCACGCAATTTGCGGGTGTCCAGCCGGGAGTTCGCGGGGCGCTTGGCCGGTGTCGGAAAGGCGCTCGTCGGAACTGCGGCTATTGCATCCGTCGCGACCTTGATGGGCACGCCTGCTGCTCGTGCAAACCCGATCACGTGCGTGGCATATCCATGCCAGGTCGTTTCACCTTGCGGTGCCACGTGATACGTGCCCGAGACTTCGGGACGCTGCTGGGCCGTGCGTAAGGCGAGGGCAGTCAGGTCTGCGAGCAGGTCGGCTCCGGCCGGAGCGCCGAACTGATCATCGATGACAGTGAGCTTCTCGCGCTCTTGGGCCAGCTTCAACATCGTCTTTGCAAAGTTTCCGCCACGAGCGGCGTAAACCCAGCTGGTGCGAAAGATGAGATGCTTGCAGCCGCTCGCTCGGATCAGCGTTTCGCCTTCGAGTTTGGTGCGGCCGTAGACGCTCAGCGGCCCGGTTGGCGAGTCTTCCATCCAGGGCGTTGTGCCGCTGCCGTCAAAGATGTAGTCGGTGCTGTAGTGCATGAGCCACGCACCGGTCTCGGCGGCTGCGCGCGCCAGGGCCCCGGGTGTCGTCGCATTCAAGGTGAGCGCAAATTCGGCTTCGCTCTCGGCCTTGTCGACAGCCGTGTGTGCGGCTGCATTGACGATGATGTCGGGGAGTACCCGCCGAACGGTCTCGATCACGCCGTCGGGGTTGCTGAAATCACCGCAAAAGTCGGTACTGTCAAAGTCGACGGGCACCACAGTTCCGATAGGTTGCAGCGAACGTTGCAACTCCCACCCCACCTGGCCACCTTTGCCAAACAGCAATATCTTCATACCGTGATCCTCTCCGGCACGGCTCCATACTGCTTCTCGATCCACTGTCGATAGCTGCCCGATCGGACCCCTTGCACCCACTCGTCGTTCTCAAGGTACCAGCGAACGGTTTTTTCGATGCCAGTCGCAAAGCTCTCAGCCGGCTGCCAGCCGATGTCGCGCTCGATCTTCGTCGGGTCGATGGCGTACCGACGGTCGTGGCCCGGACGATCCTTCACGTAGGTGATGAGGTCTTCGTATGTACCGGCTGCACGCGGCCGCAGCGCATCGAGCTTGCGGCAGATGGTGGTCACCACGTCGATATTGCGGATCTCGTTCTTTCCGCCCACGTTGTAGACCTCGCCCACCCGACCCTTCGCCAGCACCTGGGCGATCGCCTCGCAATGGTCGCGGACATACAGCCAGTCGCGAATGTTTAGCCCGTCGCCATAGACCGGCAGGGGCTTGCCGTCCAGCGCGTTGAGGATCATCAGCGGGATCAGCTTTTCGGGGAAGTGAAAGGGCCCGTAGTTGTTGCTGCAGTTGGTCGTCAGCGTGGGCAGGCCGTAGGTGTGGTGGTAGGCGCGCACGAGGTGATCGCTTGCGGCCTTGGTCGCGGAATAGGGGCTGTTCGGCGCGTAGGGCGTCGTTTCGCTGAAGGCAGGGTCGCTGTCGCTGAGCGAGCCATAGACCTCGTCGGTCGACACGTGCAGGAATCGGAAGCTATCGCGGTCCTCGGCAGAGAGTTGCCCCCAGTACGCGCGGGCTTCTTCGAGCAACCCGAAGGTGCCCACCACGTTGGTCTGCACGAACTCGCCAGGGCCGTGGATGGACCGGTCGACGTGGCTCTCAGCGGCGAAATTCAGCACGGCACGCGGGCGATGCTCAGCGAGCAACCGACGCACCAGCTCGCGATCGCCGATGTCCCCTTGCACCAGTTGCGCATGCCCGGCCTTGAGCCAAAGTGCAATGGTGGCCGCATTGCCCGCGTAGGTGAGCTTGTCCAGCACGACCACCGGCTCGGTGCTGTTGCCGAACCAGTGATGAATGAAATTGCCGCCGATGAAGCCGGCGGCTCCGGTGATGAGAAGCATGCGTCCCTCGTCAGTCTTGTCGCTTGGAGATGGAAGACTCGCCGACTTCTCGACGCAGCTGTTCCAGTTCAGCCTGCAGGAGGTCGTACTCCACCATCTTGCGCTGCAGGAAGTTCACGGTCAGGCGCAGCTTCTCGTCCGCCCCCTTGGGGGTGAGCACGTAGGCATAGGCCCATTTGTTGTCGGAGCGTCGGAAATTGCTGGCTTTCACCAACCCCTTGCCCGTCAGCGCTCGCAAGCAATAGTTCACTCGCCCGAGGCTGATGCCCAGGCGCTGGGCCAGCCCGCGCTGACTGCTTGCAGGCTGGGCGGCAATTTCTCGCAGCACGTGAAGGTCGAGTTCGTCGTTCGGCATCGGGATGTGTTCAGCACGTGAACGGGCGCATTGTAAGGGTGCGCAGATGCTGCCCATCCGCTTGTTTGCAGGGCGTCACAAAAGGTGGCGCGTCTACACTCGAGCCCATGGTCGTCTTGCTGCTTGCCTTCGCCGTCTCCTTGGTGGTGACTTTCTTCATCGTGCGCTTCCAACGCACGCACGCCCGGTTTTCCATTGACGGCGACATGTCTGGTCCGCAGAAGTTCCACGCCAGGCCCGTGCCGCGGGTGGGCGGGGTCGGCATTGCCATGGGCGCCATGGCGGGTTGCCTCGCGTTGTTCATGTTGCCGGCCAATCGCACATCGCTTGGCGTCATGCTGCTGTTGTGCGCGGCCCCTGCATTCATTTCAGGCTTGGCTGAGGATCTCACGAAGACTCAAAGCCCTCGTCGAAGATTGTTCTTCACTATTGCTTCTGCAGGCTTGGCCGCTTGGCTGCTCGGTGCCATGGTGAATCGCACCGACATTCCTGGCGTGGACTGGTTGGTCGGTTTCAAAGCCGGGTCCATCGTGGTCACGCTTTTTGCCGTGGCTGGTGTCGCCAACTCCGTGAACATCATCGACGGTTTCAACGGCCTGGCGTCCATGTGCGTGGTGTTGGTCAGCTCTGCTGTTGCCTATGTGTCGTTCCAGGCCGGCGATCGTGAACTCGCGTTGTGCGCGTTGGTCGGGTTGGGTGCGGTGATGGGATTCTTCATCTGGAACTTTCCTGCCGGGCTGATATTTCTGGGTGATGGCGGCGCGTACTTCCTCGGTTTCTACATCGCCGAGTTGAGTTTGCTGCTCGTCAATCGCAACCAGGACGTCTCACCGCTGTGCCCGCTCCTGATGTGCATCTACCCGATCTTCGAGACGGTGTTCTCGATGTACCGCCGCAAATTCGTCCGAGGTCGCCCTATGGGCATGCCTGATGGTGTTCACCTGCACAGCCTCATTTACCGACGGTTGATGCGCTGGGCCGTGGGCAACCGCGAGGCGAAGGTGCTCACCAAGCGCAATTCTCTGACTGCACCCTACCTGTGGCTGCTGTGCATGATGTCCGTGGTGCCGGCCATGCTGTTCTGGAACAACTCCGCAGTGCTGGGGTTGTTCATCGGCCTTTTCGGGGTGACGTACACCTACCTCTACGCGAGCATCGTCCGGTTCAAGGTGCCGAACTGGCTCATCGTCCGCCGGTGAAATTGATCCGGAGAGGGCTTTCGGCGCGTGCAGCGATAATCGAGGAATGACCGAAAACCCCCTGGCCGCGGGCGCCGGGGCGACCGCCACCGATTCGCCACAGCCCGCCCCTGCCCGTTTTGACACCCTCCCGCTCGATCCGAAGCTGCTTCGGGCCATCGCGGAATCGGGTTACCTCACCATGACGCCCATCCAGGCGAAGGCGATTCCGATCGTGCTCGACGGCCGCGACGTGATGGGCGCCGCCCAGACCGGCACCGGCAAGACCGCCGCGTTCTCCGTGCCGCTTCTGCAGAAGATGCTCAAGCACGAGAATGCCTCGATGTCGCCCGCCCGCCATCCGGTGCGCGCGCTCGTCCTGGCGCCCACTCGGGAGTTGGCCGACCAGGTCGCCAACAGCATCAAGACCTATTCCAAGCACACCAAGCTGCGCGCCGCCGTCGTCTTCGGCGGCATCGATATGAAGCCGCAGACGCTCGAGCTGAAAGCCGGCGTCGAAGTGCTGATCGCCACGCCGGGCCGCCTGCTCGACCATATCGAAGCGAAGAACGCGGTGCTCAACCAGGTCGAGTACGTGGTGCTCGACGAAGCCGACCGGATGCTCGACATCGGCTTCCTGCCCGACCTGCAGCGCATCCTCAGCTATCTGCCCAAGCAGCGACAGACCTTGCTGTTTTCGGCCACCTTTTCGCCTGAAATCAAGCGCCTGGCCGAGAGCTATCTTCAAGATCCCATCCTCGTCGAGGTCGCCCGGCCGAATGCGACGGCCTCCACGGTCGAGCAGCGCTTTTTCAGCGTCACCTCGGATGACAAGCGCGCGGCGGTCCTCAAGCTGCTGAAAGACCGCGCGTTGACCCAGGCCATCGTCTTCGTCAACTCGAAGCTCGGCTGCGCCCGGCTTGCCCGCTCCTTCGAGCGCGACGGCCTGCGTACCAATGCGCTTCACGGCGACAAGTCGCAGGACGAGCGGCTGAAGGCGCTGGACGCCTTCAAACGCGGCGATGTGGACGTGCTCGTGGCCACCGACGTGGCGGCACGCGGCCTGGACATCGCTGACCTGCCGGCAGTCTTCAACTTCGACGTGCCTTTCAACGCCGAGGACTATGTGCACCGCATCGGCCGTACCGGCCGGGCGGGCGCGTCGGGCTTGGCGATCACCCTGGTGACGCGCGAGGACACCCGGCTGATGAGCGACATTGAGAAGCTCATCAAGAAGAAGGTCGAGCTGGAACCCCTCGAGCTGGAGGACGACCGCCCGCGCCGCGAACTGCGGGAGCGTCCGCGCCGTGACGACGACGAGCGTCGTGAAAGCCGCCCGAGCCGTTCTAGCAGCGGTGCGGGTGGGTACGTGGCACCTCGGCAGCCCGTCGACCCGTTCTTCGAGCGCCCCTACGAAGCCAGCGCCACCGCCGATCCTGCATGGGAAACGGCCGCCGCGCCCACCACCACGGCATCGCGTGGCCTGTCGCCCAACATCAAGCCCAAGCGCAAGGTGGCGGCCTTGTTCGGCGGCAAGAAGAACGAGCCGGCCAGCTCAGGCCAGTAAGGCGAAGACCGCCGGCACGTCCCTGGGCACGGCAGGCTTGCTGCTGCGCCAGCCGGCGACGGTGTCGGTGCGGGTCCAGCCCTGAGGCAGGGTCAGTCCACAGCTCACGGACAGCCGGGTCCCTGGCGCAAGCGTGGTGACGAGCGACTCCAGCATTGCCTCGTTGCGATAGGGCGTCTCGATCAACAGTTGCGTCTGAAGGGCTCGCCGGGACAGCGTCTCCAGTTCGCGGATGCGAGTCGTCCGCTCCGAGGGTTCGACCGGCAAGTAGCCGACGAAGGCGAAGCTCTGGCCGTTCAGGCCGCTCGCCGCCAGCGCCAGCATGAGCGAGCTGGCGCCGGGAAGAGCCACCACCTTGATGCCTCGCCGATGCGCGGCTTCGACCAGCAGCGCCCCGGGGTCGGCCACGGCCGGCAAGCCGGCTTCCGAGATGAGGCCAACGTCGTGGCCGGCCAGGGCAGGGGAGAGCAGTCGCTCGACATCCGAGGCCGACGGTGGGTTTTTCGTCCCCTTCTGCGGACGCGGAAGTTCGGCGATCTCGATCGCCTGCAAAGGTTGCGACAACCGCACCTCCGCGTCGACGCGCTTGAGAAAGGCCCGCGTCGTCTTGGCGTTTTCGGCCACCCAGTGTGTCAGGCGTGCTGCGGTGCGCAACACGCCCATCGGGAGGTCATCCGACAGCGGCGGCAACTCGGTGGCGACGCCGAAGTCCAGCGCATTCGGGACGAGAAACAGTGTGCCGCTCATCGCGGATCCAGTGGGTCCAGGCCTGCCTCCCGCAGCAACTGGCAAGTCTTGATGAGCGGCAGGCCCACCAGGGCGGTCGGATCGTCGGATTCAATCGCCTCCAGCAAGGCGATGCCCAGGGCCTCCGACTTGGCGCTGCCGGCGCAGTCGTAGGGCTGCTCGATTCGCAGGTAATGCTCGATCTGCGCGTCGGTGAGGCGGCGGAACCTCACGGTCACTGGGACCAGCGCCGAGGCTTCGAAGCCGGCGCCGGCGCAAACGACCGATACCGCCGTCTGGAAGATGACGCTCTTGCCGCTCATCGATCGCAACTGGGCCGCGGCACGCTCGTGCGTGCCGGGCTTGCCGACGGGCGTGCCGTCGAGGTCGGCCACCTGGTCTGACCCGATGATCACGGCGGCGGGCCACCTCGATGCGACGTCGCGAGCCTTGGCAAGCGCCAGCCGTACAGCGAGGTCCGACGGGCGCTCGTCGGCGTGCGGCGTCTCATCCACGCCGGGCGACTCGACGGTGAACGGCATGCGAAGCCGCTCGAGCAGTTCGCGGCGGTAGCGGGAGGTTGAACCGAGAATGAGCGCGGGCAAAGTCATCGCACGATTCTCCCATCCAGCGTTGCGGCGTCTACAAGAGCGCATTGCGATGTCGGTGTCGCCCCGCTCGTACACTCGCCGACATGAAGACGCGCCCCGTGGAACCGACGCGACTGGACGTCGAAGCCTTTGCAAAGGATGGTGGCTCGCTCGAGGGTCAGTGGCCCCTGGCTTCGCTCGAGCGGCTGATCGAAACCGTGCACCCTGATGCCTTGCCCACCGAAGAAGACGTGGCGACCTGGAGCGCGCAAGGCGAAAGCCGGCCCGTGCGGGGCGGGCCGCCGCAGGTCTGGCTGCACGTGAAGGCGGCGGCGCAGGTGTCACTGGTGTGCCAGCGTTGCCTCGGTCCGGTGCGGGAGCAGCTCGAGACCAATCGGAGTTTCCTCTTCGTCCCCGGCGAAGATGCGGCTGCCCAGCTCGACGCCGACAGCGAGGACGATGTCTTGGCGCTCACCCGCTCCCTCGATTTGCGCGAGCTGGTCGAGGACGAGCTTCTGCTCGCCTTGCCCATCGTTCCGCGTCACGATGAATGTCCGCAGCCGCTTCCCATGCCCGAGGCTGACGAACTCGAGGAGGAGCCCGCACCCAGCCCCTTCGCCGCGCTGGCTGCGCTCAAGCGCGGCGGCCCGCCCAACTAGGCCGAGCGGCGCTTGACGGAAAGCTCGCCACTTCATGCTAGAATTGAGGGCTTTTCGGCTGGTGCATTCCTTGGATGGGTGCAATCAGCCTTTCCTTCGGGCACGCATTTCGCAGCAGCATGTCGCGGCGCTGCATGCCACCGAAGCTCTAGGAGAACTCCATGGCCGTTCAACAGAACAAGAAGTCGCCCTCGAAGCGTGGCATGCACCGTGCCCACAACGCCGTTGCCCTGCCGGGTACCGCCGTCGAGCCGACCACGGGCGAAGCGCATCTTCGCCACCACATCAGCCCCAACGGCTTCTACCGCGGCCGCAAGGTCCTGAAGACCAAGGCCGACGCCTGATTCGAGAGCGAAAGCCGTCCGCGATCCTTCGCGTGCGCGTTCTGCTTTCATTCCGAGGCTGTCTCATCGCCCGGCCTGCGCCAGCAGAGCCGGGCGTTCGCATTTCATGCGCGCGCCATTCTTGGCCGGCATGATCTCCGGCTTCTTCCGCAGGGCTGCTGCTCGCCTCACCGCCTGACATGAGTCCGTCCTCTCCGACCGCCTTGCTGCCGGCGTCATCTGCCGAGCTTCCATTGGTCCGGCTGTCCATCGACTGCATGGGCGGCGATCACGGGCCGTCCGTCACCTTGCCGGCGTGCCAGGCTTTTCTTGCGGCGCATCCCCAGGCTGAACTGGTTCTGGTCGGGCGCGCCGATGCACTTGCTCCCGCGCAATCCTGGCCGCGCTGTACCGTCGTCCCGGCCACGGAAGTCGTCCAGATGGACGATCCGATCGAGGTGGCTCTGCGTCGCAAGAAGGACTCGTCCATGCGCGTGGCCATCAGCCAGGTCAAGGCCGACGCTGACGGAAACGCGACGGCCCAGGCTTGCGTCTCGGCCGGCAACACTGGGGCGTTGATGGCGGTGTCGCGCTATCTGCTCAAGACGCTCGAAGGCATCGACCGGCCGGCGATTGCCGCGGTGATGCCCAACAAGCTCGGCAACTACACCACGGTGCTCGACCTCGGCGCCAATGTCGACTGCACGGCAGAACACCTGCTGCAGTTCGCCGTCATGGGCAGTGCACTCGTGTCGGCGGTCGACGGCAAGGAGAACCCGAGCGTCGGCCTGCTCAACATCGGCGAGGAAGAGATCAAGGGCAACGAGGCGATCAAGCGCGCGGGCGAACTCCTGCGCGCGGTCGCCACCGCCGGGCACATGAACTTCCGCGGCAATGTCGAAGGCAATGACATTTTCAAGGGCGAGGTCGACATCGTCGTGTGCGACGGCTTCGTCGGCAACGTCGCGCTCAAGACCTCCGAAGGGCTGGCATCACTGATCGCGCAGTTCCTCAAGCAGGAGTTCAAGCGCACGCCGCTCACCATGCTGGCCGGGCTGCTCGCCCGCCCGGTGCTCAATCGCCTCGCCAGCCGGCTCGATCATCGACGCTACAGCGGCGGGGCCTTGCTGGGCCTGCGCGGACTGGTGTTCAAGGCCCATGGCTCGTCCGACGCCTTCGCCTTCGAGCAGGCGATGAACCGGGCTTATGATGCCGCCCGCCACGGCCTGCTCACGCGGGTGCATGATCGGATCCTCGACACGCTCGCGGCCATGCCCGCAGTCAACGACGACGCCACGCCGACCGTACCCGCCGCGGCATCCACAGCCTGAATCACATGTCTGCTCGCTATTCGCGCATCACCGGCACCGGCAGCTTCCTGCCGCCGAATCGTCTGACCAACCAGGCACTGGCCGACAGGCTGGCGGCCGACGGTATCGAGACGTCGGACGAATGGATCGTCGAGCGCACCGGCATCCGCGCCCGCCACTTCGCCGCCGCCGATGTCACCTCGAGCGATCTCGCCACGGAAGCCGCGCGGCGGGCCCTCGCCGCGGCGAACGTCGATGCTGCCGCGATCGACCTCATCATCGTCGCCACGTCCACGCCGGACATGGTGTTCCCGTCCACGGCCTGCCTCGTCCAACAGAAGCTGGGCGTGCAGGGCAGTGCAGCCTTCGACGTGCAGGCGGTGTGCTCCGGCTTCGTGTATGCGCTGACGGTGGCCGATTCCATGATCCGCACCGGCGCCGCCAGCAAGGCGCTCGTGATCGGCGCCGAGGTGTTCTCGCGCATCCTCGACTTCAAAGACCGCACCACCTGTGTGCTGTTCGGCGACGGCGCGGGCGCCGTGGTGCTTGAAGCCAGCGACACGCCGGGCGTTCTTGCGAGCGAACTGCATGCGGATGGCCGGCACGTCGGCATCCTGTGTGTTCCGGGCAACGTTTCAGGCGGCCAAGTGCTTGGCGACCCGTTGCTGAAGATGGATGGCCAAGCCGTCTTCAAGCTCGCAGTCGGCGTCCTCGAGGACGTCGCGCGTTCCGTGCTCGCCAAGGCGGGCAAGACCGATGCCGACATCGACTGGCTGATTCCGCATCAGGCGAACATCCGCATCATGCAGAGCACGGCGCGCAAGTTGAAGCTGCCGATGGACAAGGTGGTCGTGACGGTCGACCAGCACGGCAATACGTCGGCCGCGTCCATCCCGTTGGCACTGGATGCCGCGGTCCGCCGGGGCCAGGCCAAGCCTGGTGACACGCTTTTGCTCGAAGGCGTCGGCGGCGGGTTCACCTGGGGCGCGGTCCTGCTGGATCTTTGAATCGCGCACGACAACAAGAATCAATCGGAAAGACACAGGCGATGACATCGTTTGCATTCGTGTTCCCTGGCCAAGGGTCGCAGGCTGTTGGCATGCTCGAGGCCTGGGGCGACAACCCGGCGGTGCGCCAGACATTGGCCGAAGCTTCGGAAGCCCTGGGCGAAGACATGGGCCGGCTCATCAAGGAAGGCCCGAAAGACCAGCTCGACCTCACCACCAACACGCAGCCGGTGATGCTCACGGCAGGCATTGCCTGCTACCGGGCCTGGCTGGCTGACACGGGGTTGGTCCCGTCGGTCGTTGCCGGCCACTCGCTCGGCGAGTACAGCGCCCTGGTGGCCGCAGGCTCGCTCGCCCTGGTCGATGCCTTGCCGCTGGTCCGTTTCCGGGCGCAGGCCATGCAGGACGCGGTGCCGGTTGGCACGGGCGCCATGGCCGCGATCCTGGGCATGGATGCCGAGGCCGTGCGCGCGGGTTGCGCGGAAGTCGCCGCCGCGAGTGGCGAAGTGGTCGAGGCGGTCAATTTCAACGACCCGAAGCAGACCGTGATCGCCGGCTCCAAGGCCGGCGTCGAGAAGGCCTGCGAAGCGCTCAAGGCCAAGGGTGCGAAGCGCGCCTTGCCGTTGCCCGTGTCGGCGCCGTTTCACTCGAGCTTGATGAAACCGGCGGCAGAGCGGCTGAAGGATCGCCTCACGCAGGTCACGATCACCCCACCGACGATCGACGTGGTCAACAACGTCGATGTGAAGGTCGAGCGCCAAGTCGACGCCATCCGCGACGCGCTGTACCGCCAGGCCTTCGGCCCGGTGCGCTGGGTGGAGGTGGTGCAGGCGATCCGCGCACGGGGCGTCACGCACATCATCGAATGCGGGCCGGGCAAGGTGCTGGCCGGAATGGTCAAGCGCATTGATGCGGATGCGCAGGCCGCCACGGTCTTCGATCCGGCGAGCCTGACCGAAGCCCGCGCGCTGCTCGAAGGAGGTGCCCGATGAGCGCGCTTGCCTTCGAAGGCCAGGTCGCCCTCGTCACCGGCGCGTCGCGAGGCATCGGTCGTGCGATCGCCACGGCGCTCGCGGCCCGAGGCGTGAAGGTCATCGGCACCGCGACGAGCGACGCGGGGGCTCAGGCTATCACCGAGGCTCTGTCAGGCCAAGGCGGCAAGGGGATCGCGCTCAATGTCAACGACGCCCCGGCCCTTGATGCAGCCATCGATGGCATCGTCAAGGAACACGGCGCCTTGCACATCCTCGTCAACAACGCGGGCATCACGCGCGACACGCTGGCCATGCGCATGAAGGACGAGGACTGGGATGCTGTGCTCGACACCAACCTCAAGGCGGTCTTCCGCGCCAGCCGTGCGGTGATGCGCACGATGATGAAGCAGCGCTACGGCCGCATCGTGAACATCACCTCGGTGGTCGGCGCCAGCGGCAACCCGGGCCAGGCCAACTACGCCGCGGCCAAGGCGGGCGTTGCCGGCATGACCCGTGCGCTCGCGCGCGAGCTCGGCAGCCGCGGCATCACGGTGAACTGCGTCGCGCCCGGCTTCATTGCCACCGACATGACCGACAGCCTGCCTGAGGCGCAAAAGACGGCGCTGCTCGGCCAGATCCCGCTCGGACGCCTCGGCGCGCCCGAGGAAATCGCCGATGCCGTCGCCTTTTTGGCCTCGCCGCAGGCCGGCTACATCACCGGCACCGAGCTGCACGTCAACGGCGGCATGTTCATGAGCTGAGGCTCGAAAGAATCACCCGGACCTGCCCGGCCGGATGGGCTTGGAAGGCGTCCTGGAGGCGCCACTCCACAGCCCTTAGAATCCCGGGCTGTTTCTGTAAACACTCCTGGAGGAGTCATGAGCGATATCGAATCCCGCGTCAAGAAAATCATTGCCGAACAACTTGGCGTGCCCGAGTCCGATGTGACGAACGAGAAAGCCTTCGTGGCCGACCTCGGCGCGGACTCGCTTGACACGGTGGAACTGGTGATGGCCCTCGAAGACGAGTTCGGCATCGAGATCCCGGACGAAGAGGCCGAGAAGATCACCACGGTGCAATTGGCCATCGACTACGCGGTCAAGCACCAAAAGGCCTGAGTTTTCTCTGAAAGCGTGAGCGCATGACTCGTCGTCGCGTCGTTGTCACCGGCCTGGGGCTCATCAGCCCCGTGGGCAATTCGGTGCAAGAGGGCTGGTCCAGCCTGCTGGCCGGCAAGTCCGGCATTGCCAACATCACCAAGTTCGATGCGTCGAACTTCGCCTGCAAATTTGCAGGCGAGGTGAAGGGCTTCAACGTCGAGGATTACTTCCCGGCGAAGGAAGCCAGGCACATGGACACCTTCATCCACTACGGTCTGGCGGCGTCCATCCAGGCCGTGCGCGATGCAGGCCTGCCGACGAACGATGCGCTCAGCGAAGAAGAGGCCGAACGCATCGGCGTGCTCGTGGGCTCGGGCATCGGCGGCTTGCCGCTGATCGAGGAGACGCATGCCGAACTCACGGCGCGTGGCCCGCGCCGCGTGTCGCCCTTCTTCGTGCCGGCCTCGATCATCAACATGATCTCAGGCCACGTGTCGATCAAGTACGGCTTCCAGGGCCCGAACCTCGCGATCGTCACCGCCTGCACCACCGGCTTGCATGCGATCGGCGAAGCGGGGCGGCTCATCGAATACGGCGACGCCGACGTGATGATCGCCGGCGGCTCGGAATCCACCGTGTCGCCGCTGGGCATCGGCGGCTTTGCGGCGGCTCGCGCGCTGTCCACCCGCAACGACGACCCGGCCACCGCGTCCCGCCCCTGGGACAAGGACCGCGACGGCTTCGTCCTGGGCGAAGGCGCCGGCGTGGTCGTGCTCGAAGAATACGAACACGCGAAGAAGCGCGGCGCCAAGATCTACGCCGAGCTGGTCGGCTTCGGCATGGGGGCTGACGCCTTCCACATGACGGCGCCCAACGTCGACGGCCCCAAGCGGTCGATGAAGGCAGCCTTGCGCAATGCGGGCATCAACGCCGACCAGGTGCAGTACCTGAATGCCCATGGCACGTCCACGCCGCTGGGCGATGTGAACGAAACGAACGCCATCAAGCTGGCCTTCGGTGACCACGCGAAGAAGCTGGTCGTCAACTCGACCAAGTCGATGACCGGTCACCTGCTTGGCGGCGCGGGCGGCATCGAATCCGTCTTCACGGTGCTGGCGGTGCACCACCAGATTTCGCCGCCCACGATCAACATCTTCAACCAGGATCCCGAGTGCGATCTCGACTACTGCGCCAATGCTGCGCGGGAGATGAAGATCGACCTGGCCGTGAAAAACAACTTCGGCTTCGGCGGGACCAACGGCACGCTGGTCTTCAAGCGCGCCTGATCGTCGAGCCTCCTCGCGCTGAATGCGCGCCAGTGCCCCGTTCCAGGCCACCATCCGGCACTTCGGCCAATGGCGGGCCTCCGTGACCATCCTGCTGATCGCATCGGCCGGCTCGATGGCCGCATTTGCCTTGGCGCGCGGCGAATCGGCGCCGGCTGGATGGCGGATTGCCGGTCTCGTGGCCTCCTTGGCCATCGTGCTGGCCGGCACCCGCTTGCTGCGGTGTCCGCCGATGAGCCTGCGCTGGGACAGTCAGCGCTGGCACCTAGGGCCTGAATCGACGGCCGGCGAAGAGCCCTGCGCCGGCAGCATCGATGTCTGCCTCGACTTCGGCGCCTGGATGCTGCTGCGCTTCGAGCACGATGTCACGACCGGGCGTGCTCGCTTCAGCTGGCTGCCCGTTCAGCGTCGCGGGCTGGAAGTGCACTGGCACGCGCTGCGCTGTGCGGTATATTCCTCGCGACCCGCCCATGGCCCCGATGGCGGCCAGACGCCAGCGCGAAGCCCACAATCACAAGAATGAACGCCCCCGACGCCGACGCACCGCTGATCGAACGCGTCAAGCGTGGCGACGTCAAAGCCTTCGAGATGCTGGTCGTGAAATATCAGCGACGCATCGAGCGCCTGATTGGCCGCATGGTTCGTGACGTGGATCTCATTCCGGACATCGCGCAGGAGACTTTCATCCGCGCCTACCGGGCCATCCCCCAATTCAGGGGGGAGAGCGCCTTCTATACCTGGCTGTACCGTATCGCAGTCAACACCGCGAAGAAGACCCTGGTGGAACTCAAACGCGATCCGTTGATCACGGAATCAGCCCGTGCGTCACGAGACGACGATGATGAAACTTCCCGAACTGAAAACGAACTAAGCGACGGCGAAACGCCGGAAGCGGTGCTGGCGAGCAAGGAAATCGCCGCCACCGTCAACGCCGCCATCGAGGCTTTGTCCGACGACCTGCGTCAGGCCATCACGCTGCGTGAGATCGAAGGACTGAGCTACGAAGAAATCGCCGAGTTGATGAACTGCCCGATCGGAACGGTGCGCTCGCGCATCTTCCGCGCCCGGGAGGCCATCGCGACCCGGTTGCGGCCGTTGCTGGATACGCGGGAAGGTGAGCGGTGGTGAAAACTGTGAAGGCTCGCGTGAGCGTCGAGGCGTTTGTGTTTGGAGATCGACATGTCAATCGGATCTGAGAGCGGATCGTCGGCACTGGAAAACCTGTCAGCCCTGACGGACGGCGAACTCGATTCGGCCGAGGTGGCCCGTGCCTGCGCTGCCTGGCGCGACGATGCGCAAGCTCGCCGCACCTGGCACGCCTATCAGCTGATCGGCGACGTGCTTCGATCGGATGACCTTTGCTCTTCCGCCCGTCGCGATGCGGATTTCCTCGCCGCGCTTCGGGCTCGCATGGCGGATGAGCCGGTGGTGCTGGCGCCGGAGCCCAGTGTCGACTCGCCCCCTGAACTTGTCGCGGTGCCGCAGGTGGCCAACGCGTCGCGCGGCTCTCGCTGGTCATGGATGGCGCCGTCCGCCGTCGCCGCGGGCTTCGTGCTCGTCACCGGTGCCTTGCTGGTCACGCGTGGTCCAGGGCCTGTGGGCAGCAACGGCGAGTCGGTGTTCGCGCGCGTGGGCCTGGGAGGTGCCCCGAGCGCCCAGATGGTGAACGTTTCCGCACCCACCCTGGCTGCTTCGGACAGCACCATCGAGCCGCAAGCCATGGTGCTCACCGGCAAGATGCTGCGCGACGCCCGCGTCGATTTCTACCTCTCCGCCCACAAGCAGTTTGCCGGTAGTTCCGCCCTGGGCGTGCCGTCCGGCTTCCTGCGCAACGCCGCCGCCGAATCCCCCAGCCGCTGATCCGCATGCTGCACCGACCCCTGCTCGCGCTGACCATGGTCGGCGCCATGTGCTCGTTCTTGCCGCAAGCGTCGGCGCAGACCCAGCCCGCCTTCGAACCCAAGGAGGTGCGCTCGTGGTTGATGCGCATCCATGAGGCTGCCAGCCATCGCAATTTCCAGGGCACGTTCGTGGTGAGCGCGGGCGGTGCGGTGTCCAGCGCACGCATCGCGCATTTTTGCGAGGGTGCCAACCAGTTCGAGCGCATCGACTCGCTCGACGGCCAGACGCGCTACGTGTTCCGCTACAACGACGTGGTGCACACGCTATGGCCTCAGGCACGCGTCGCGCTCGTCGAGCAGCGCGACCTGCTGAATTCCTTTCCCGCGCTGCTGCAGGTCGGTGACGACCGGATCGCCGACTTCTACGAGGTGAGGCCGCAAGGGCTCGAACGCGTGGCCGGCCATGAAGCCAACGTGCTCACGCTTCGCCCGCGTGACCTGTTCCGCTTCGGCTATCGGCTCTGGGCGGAAAAGGTGTCCGGCCTGCTGCTGCGTGCCGACGTGCTCGGCGAACACGGTGAGATCCTCGAGACCTCCGCCTTCTCCGACGTGGCCATCAATGTGCAGTCTCAACCCGAAGCCGTGCTGCAACCGATGCGCCGGCTCGAGGGCTACAAGATCCTCAAGCCCAGCTTTGTGCCGACCAACCTCGAGACCGAGGGCTGGGCGTTCAAGCAGAGCGTGCCCGGCTTCAAGCAGGTCAGCTGCGTCAAGCGTCCGCTGGACGGCGCCCAAGACGGCGCGCCCCCCGACGGACAGCAGGCGCTGCAAACCATCTTCTCCGACGGATTGACTTATGTCTCGGTGTTCATCGAGCCCTTCAGTCCCGAGCGCCACACCAAATCCATGCTCACCACTCTGGGTGCCACGCAGACCTTGATGCGCCGTCAAGGAGACTGGTGGATCACCGTGGTGGGTGACGTGCCGACTGCGACGCTCAAGGCGTTCGCGGGAGGCCTGGAACGCAAGAAGTAGGTCCGGTCCGCGACTGTGGCCTCGCCGCGTTCGATGCCGCGGTGGGGTGCAGCACGACGCCGGTTCGACCAACAAGCATGTGAGTGGTGGGGGCGTTTTCATGTTGATCCAGGTTTTTTCTGCGGCCCTGGCCGGCGCGAGCCGTCGCGCGGGTGTGGCTGCCTCCATGGCATTGCTGTCGATGATCGGCACCGCGCTGATGCCCCAGGCCGTCCTGGCTCAAAACGTGGTGTTGCCTGACTTCACCGCTCTCGTCGAGAAGGTCGGTCCCGCGGTGGTGAACATCCGCACCTCCGAGCGCGGGCGCCCGACCGGCGAGGGTTCGGGGTTCATCATCAGTCCAGACGGCTACGTCATGACGAACGCGCACGTGGTGGCCGGTGCGACCGAAGTGCTGGTGTCGCTGCCGGACAAGCGCGAGTTCAAGGCAAAGATCGTCGGCGCGGACGAGCGCACGGACGTCGCGCTCGTGAAGGTCGAGGCCACGGGCCTTCCGACCGTGAAGACCGGCGATGTGAGCAAGCTCAAGGTGGGTGAGTGGGTGCTGGCGATTGGCTCGCCTTTCGGCTTGGAAAGCACCGTCACGGCTGGCATCGTGAGTGCCAAGCAGCGCGAGACCGGCCAGGATGTGTCTTTCATCCAGACCGACGTGGCCGTGAATCCTGGCAATTCAGGGGGCCCGCTCATCAGCCTTCGCGGTGAGGTGGTGGGCATCAACTCCCAGTCGCTCAGCCGCGTGGGATATGGCGGCATCTCGTTCGCAATCCCGATCGACGAGGCGATTCGCGTGGCCGACCAGCTGCGGGCGTCGGGTCATGTCGTGCGTGGCTACCTCGGCATCTTGCCGGTGGATGTGCCGCGTGAGCTCGCCGAAGAATACAAGCTCGGCAAGGACAAGGCCCGGGGCGCCTTCGTTCGCCAAGTGGTGCAAGACACGCCGGCAGACAAGGCCGGTGTGCAGCCGGGCGACGTGGTGCTGACGATCAACGGCCGGGCCGTCGACGGTGCCGTGGACCTGCGCCGCACCCTGGGTGCGCTCAAGCCTGGCACGTCGGTGACCTTGCAGCTCAATCGGCAGGGCAAGCCGCTGACCGTGACGGCCAATCTCTCCGAGCTTGCCGATGCCACGGCCTCGGCGGACGACGCCGACAAGCCTCGCCAAGGCGGCGCTCGCACGTCGACCGCGGCAAAGCATTGGGGGCTGGAGGTTACGGACCTCAGTGCAGCGGACAAGCAGTCGAGCCGGCGCAGCGGTGGCGTGAAGGTGACCAAGGTCAGCGGCGGTGCCGAGTCGGTGGGCATGCGTGAAGGTGACGTCGTCATCGGCTTGGGAGCCTTCGACGTGGGCGACGTGAAGCAATTCGAGGCACTCGTCGCGCGCGCCGACAAGAAGAAGCCGCTGCCCTTGCAGGTGCTGCGTGGGAACTTCGCCGTCTTCCTGCCGGTGCCTGCGCTGGAAGAGTGACCCGGTGCAGGGCGCGGGTCATCCGACTAAGTTGGCGGGTTTTTCCACGTAGTGAGAACCCGCAGGCCTTGCGCGAACAATGCTTCTCCGCCGCCCAGTTTGGGTCGCCGTTGTTAGTGGTCGCAAACATTGATCGGCGTAACGGATTCGATCTGCCACCGCATAGAATTGACGAGTTCGAGGCGGTTTTACCGTCGCCTCCAGCAAGCACTTTCGGGCCTTGCTGCTATCCCCAGGACATCCACAACACTTTGTGGATAAGTTGTTGATAGATTTTCCTGTTGGGAGGCGGCAACGGCAAGAAATCAAGCAATGACGCGGTCTCCAGCACGGTGCTTTTGGCTACAATGAAAGCCCAACAAGCAGTTGCCATACGTTTTGTTGGAAGGCGCGTCACCACTTGGACGTGCCTTTTTTTTAGCTCTCTTTTGGCCTCTCATTTGGCTTCATCACGGCGCGTCGCGTCGTCGCATCGTCCGCGGTGCGAGAGCTTTCGCTGCAACGGATTCCTCGTTGCCACTTGAGCGAAAGACGCCTAGAACGATCAGCATGGATCACATCCGAAATTTCTCCATCATTGCCCACATCGATCACGGCAAGAGCACGCTGGCCGATCGCATCATCCAGCGTTGCGGCGGCCTGAGCGATCGCGAGATGGAGGCCCAGGTGCTCGACTCGATGGACATCGAGCGCGAGCGGGGCATCACCATCAAGGCCCAGACTGCCGCTTTGCAATACAAGGCACGCGACGGCAAGACCTACAACCTGAACCTCATCGACACGCCGGGGCACGTCGACTTCTCTTATGAAGTGAGCCGCTCCTTGTCGGCCTGCGAAGGCGCGCTGCTGGTGGTGGACGCGAGCCAGGGCGTGGAAGCGCAGACGGTGGCCAACTGCTACACCGCGCTCGACCTGCATGTGGAAGTGGTACCGGTCCTGAACAAGATGGACCTGCCCAACGCAGATCCGGCGAATGCCAAGGCGGAAATCGAGGACGTGATCGGCATCGATGCCGAGAACGCGATCCCGTGCAGCGCGAAGACGGGCGAGGGGATCGACGACATTCTCGAAGCGGTCATCACCCGCATGCCGCCTCCCAAGGGACGGCCCGATGCGCCCCTGCGCGCGATGATCATCGACTCGTGGTTCGACAACTATGTCGGGGTGGTGATGCTGGTGAGGGTGGTCGACGGCCAGCTGAACAAGGGCGAGCGCATCCGGATGATGGCCAGCGATGCGGTCTATGGGGCCGAGCAACTGGGCGTGTTCACGCCGAAGTCCGAATCGCGCGAAGTCCTGAACGCGGGTGAGGTGGGCTTCATCATCGCCGGCATCAAGGAGCTGCAGGCAGCGAAGGTCGGCGACACCATCACGCTCGAAAAGAAGCTGCCCAACAACCTCGGGCCCGCCAGTGAGCCGCTGCCCGGCTTCAAGGAGATCCAGCCGCAGGTGTTCGCGGGCCTGTATCCCACCGAGGCGAGCGAATACGACCAGCTTCGCGACGCGCTGGAAAAGCTCAAGCTCAACGACTCCTCGCTGCGCTACGAGCCCGAGGTGAGCCAGGCGCTCGGATTCGGGTTCCGCTGCGGCTTCCTCGGCCTCCTGCACATGGAGATCGTGCAGGAGCGGCTCGAGCGCGAGTTCGACCAGGACCTCATCACGACGGCACCGTCGGTGGTCTATGAGGTGGAGCTCAACAGCAAGGAAGTGATCCGCGTCGAGAACCCCTCGAAGATGCCTGACCTCGGCCGCATCGCGGAGATCCGCGAGCCCATCGTGCGGGTGCACCTGTACATGCCGCAGGACTACGTCGGCCCGGTCATGACGCTTGCCAACCAGAAGCGCGGCGAGCAGATCAACATGGCCTACCACGGCCGTCAGGTGATGCTCACCTACGACATGCCGCTTGCAGAGATCGTGCTGGACTTCTTCGACAAGCTGAAGAGCGTGTCGCGCGGGTACGCATCCATGGACTATGAGTTCAAGGAGTACCGTGGCGCGGATGTGGTGAAGGTCGACATCCTGCTCAATGGCGACAAGGTCGACGCGCTGTCGATCATCGTGCACCGCAGCCAGAGTCTGTACCGCAGCCGCGCGGTGGTCGCCAAGATGCGCGAGCTGATCTCGCGGCAGATGTACGACGTGGCGATCCAGGCGGCGATCGGGGCCAACATCATTGCGCGTGAGACAATCAAAGCTCTGCGCAAGAACGTGCTGGCGAAGTGCTATGGCGGCGATATCTCGCGCAAGCGCAAGCTGCTCGAAAAACAAAAGGCCGGCAAGAAACGCATGAAGCAGATCGGCTCCGTCGAGGTGCCGCAGGAAGCGTTTTTGGCCATCCTCCAAGTGGACGATTGATGAGTTCGTTGACCGGTTTGCTCTATGGCGCCCTCGTGGTCTACCTCGGTGGCTGGTATCTCGGCAAGTGGACAGGCAACTTCTCGTTGCTGCTATTCATCCTGACTGTCGCAACCTTCGGTTACTGGCTGGCCGAGCGCTTCTACTTCGCGCCGCGCCGCGCCGCGGACGCTCGCCGCGTGGAGCAGGATGAAGTGGCCCGCCGCAAGAGCCTGGCCCGCCAAGGCATCACCAAGATCGACGGCGACATCAGCGAGGTGCGGCAGCAAGTGCTGGCGCAGCCTTGGTGGCTCGACTGGACGGCCGGACTCTTCCCGGTCATCCTCATCGTCTTCCTGTTGCGGTCCTTCCTCTTCGAGCCATTCAAGATTCCCTCGGGCTCGATGATCCCGACGCTGCTTGTCGGCGACCTCATCCTGGTCAACAAGTACCACTACGGCGTGCGCTTGCCGGTGATCAACAAGAAGATCATCGCCAACAACGACCCGAAGCGCGGCGACGTGATGGTGTTCCGCTACCCCATCGATCCGAGCGTGGATTACATCAAGCGCGTCGTCGGCGTGCCGGGTGACGAGATCTCGTTCCGAAACCAGCGCCTGTACATCAACGGCGAGGAGCAGACGACGCAGCCGCTGCCCGACTTCTTCCAGGAAGACCCGACACCGCATTTCGACAAGCAGTTCACCGAGAAGCTGGGCGCTGTCGAACACCGCATCCTCGTCAATCGTGACAATCAGCCCGACTACCACCACCAGGCCTTCCCATACGGCGAGAACTGCCGCTACAGTGGCGAAGGGGTAACTTGCAAGGTGCCGCCGGGGCATTACTTCATGATGGGCGACAACCGCGACAATTCCGCGGACTCACGGGTGTGGGGCTTCGTGCCGGACGAGAACATCGTCGGCCGCGCCTTTTTCATCTGGATGAATTTCAGCGATCCCAAGCGGATCGGATCATTCAAGTAGGGAGCACGAGGGAATGACATTGACGCTTCGCGGAAACCGCCGGCAGGACGGCGTTACGCTGCTGGGCTTGCTGATGTGGGCGATCATCGTGGGCTTCGCGGCCTTGATCGTGATGAAGGTCCTGCCAACCATCGTGGAATACTCGACGATTTCGAAGGCGGTCAACAAGATCGCCGCCGAAGGGTTGACGACCGTGCCCGAGATACGCGCCGCCTTCGACCGGCAAAAGGAGGTGGACTACAACGTCACTGCGGTCAGCGGCAAGGACCTCGAAGTCACCAAGGAAAACGACAAGGTCGTCATCCGCTTTGCCTATAACAAGGAAGTGGAAATCATGTCGCCCGTCTTCCTCTTGATTAAATACCAGGGAAGCTCCAAGCCGAGGTAACTCCCGCATCAACGATGGACTCTCGCCTCGCCGCACTGCAAACCCGAATCGGCCATCACTTCGCCGAGGAAGCCCTGCTTGAGCGCGCGCTCAGGCACCGCAGCTACGGTGCGGACCACAACGAGCGGCTCGAGTTCCTGGGCGATGCGGTGCTGAGCCTGGCCATTTCCAGCCTGCTCTTCGAGCGTTTCGCCGGCTCTGACGAAGGCGACCTGACCCGCGTGCGGGCCCACCTCGTGCGAGAAGACAGCCTGCACAAGGTGGCCCTGACGCTCGGTTTGCCCGAGGTTCTGCGCCTGTCCGAGGGCGAAGCCCGCGGCGGGGGCGCCCAACGCGTTTCCATCCTGGCCGATGCGCTCGAAGCAGTGATCGGCGCGACCTTCCTCGATGGCGGCTTCGATGCCGCCCGCACCTTGGTGCAGCGCATGTTCGGCGAGATCATCGCCAACACCGAGATTGGCAACTGGAGCAAGGACGCCAAGACCGAGCTCCAGGAATGGCTGCAGGCCCGCCGCCTGCCCGTGCCCACGTACCGCATCAGTGCCACCCGGGGCCAGGCCCATGCACAGACCTTCGAGGTCGAGTGCGCCGTCCCTGCCTTGAGCCTTACCCATTCCGGCGAAGGCCGCTCGCGGCGCCTGGCGGAGCAGGAGGCGGCACGCCGCATGCTGGACGCCCTCAAGGCCACCGACCAGCCCGGCAGCCCGCTGCGTTCCTGATCACTTCCCTCAAAACCTCATGAATCCCGACGACGCGCCCCCGGGCGCCAATGAACAAGCGCCCCGGCGTTGCGGCCTGGTCGCGATCGTCGGGCGGCCGAACGTGGGCAAATCGACGCTGCTCAACGCGCTGGTCGGCCAGAAGGTCAGCATCACCTCCAACAAGGCGCAGACGACGCGGCACCGCATCACCGGGATCCGCACGGTGGACGAGGCGCAGTTCGTCTTCGTCGACACGCCTGGCTTCCAGACTCGCCATGGCGCTGCGCTCAACCGCACGCTCAACCGCACGGTGCAAGGCGTGCTGGCGGACGTGGACGTGGTGCTCTTCGTGGTGGAAGCCGGCCGCTTCGGGCTGGACGATGCCAAGGTGCTGGGCCTGCTGCAGAACGAAGGCCTGCAGGGCAAGCCGGTGTTTCTCGTCGCCAACAAGCTCGACACCGTGCATCGCCGCTCGGACCTCGCACCGTGGCTCAAGGGCATGCAGGAGCGGCACAACTTCGCCGAATTCGTGCCGCTGTCGGCCCAGAAGGCGGCCGACATGGACAAGCTGTTGGGCATCCTCAAGCCCTACCTGCCGCAGCAGGAGTGGTTCTACGAGGAAGATGCGCTCACCGACCGCAGCGAGCGCTTCCTCGCCAGCGAGATCATCCGCGAGAAGCTGTTCCGCCTGACCGGCGACGAGCTGCCCTACGCCTCGACCGTCGTGATCGACAAATTCGAGGAAGAGGGCAACCTGCGCCGCATCGCCGCGAGCATCGTGGTCGAACGCGACGCCCACAAGGGCATGATCATCGGCGCCGGCGGCGAGCGGCTCAAGCGCATCGGCAGCGAATCGCGCCAGGAGCTCGAGACGCTGATGGACGCCAAGGTCTTCCTCGAGCTGTGGGTGAAGGTCCGCTCGGGCTGGGCGGACACCGAAGAGCACCTGCGCAGCTACGGCTACGAGTGACGCTGGCCCATGGCCACCACGCGGCGGACGGCCGCGCCGCTCACCGCCTACGTGCTGCACCGCTACGACTGGAGCGAAACGAGCCTGATCCTCGACCTGTTCACCCGTGAGCAGGGGCGGTTGGCGGTGGCCGCCAAGGGCGCCAAGCGGCCTTATTCGCAGTTGCGGTCCGTGCTGCTGCCGTTCCAGCGCATCCACGTCAACGTCGGCCGGCCGCCCAAGTCCGAGAACGCCGGCGAATCGACGAACGAGGTGCAGAACCTGCGCAATGCCGAATGGGCCGGCGGCAACGCCATGCTCACCGGCGCGGCGCTCTTCAGCGGCTTCTACCTCAACGAGCTGCTGATGAAGCTGATGGCGCGGCACGATCCGCACCCGGGGCTCTTCGATGCGTATGCACAGACGCTGCCGCTCCTGGCCGCAGGCGACGACACGTCGGTGCAGGTGGCGCTGCGCGCCTTCGAGATCACGCTGCTCAAGGAAGTGGGCGTGCTGCCCGACCTGCGGATGGTCACCAACACGCTCGAGGACCTGCGGCCCGGCGACGAGTACGCCTTGCTGGCCGAAGCCGGCGTGGCAGCGGCACGCAGCACCGACGCAGCCATCACCGGCTCCACGCTCATCCGCTTGCAGGCAGCGCTGGAAAGCGGCAGCCTCGCGGCTCTGCAGATGGCCTGTGCCGAGCACCTGCCGACCCTGAAGACCGTCTTGCGCGGCCTGCTTCACTATCATCTGGGCACGCCGATCCTTCGCACGCGCCAGGTCATGCTCGACGTGCAGAGCCTGGAACCCTGAGATCCCATGAACCCATTGCTCACCACCGGACTCGATGCGCATCGCGGCATCACCGCGCTCTCGGTCAACCTCAACAAGGTCGCGCTCGTGCGCAACACGCGGCACCTGGGCATTCCGAGCGTGACTCGCGCCGCGCAGCTGTGCCTCGAAGCAGGGGCGCAAGGCATCACGGTGCACCCGCGGCCTGACGAGCGCCACATCCGCGCCCACGACGTGCATGACCTGGCGGACTTGCTCAAGCAATGGCCACAGGTGGAATACAACATCGAGGGCAACCCCTTCCACAACCTGATGGACTTCGTCCGTACCGTGCGGCCGCATCAGGCGACGTTCGTGCCTGACGATGCGGGCCAATCCACCTCCGACCATGGCTGGAGCTTTCCGCAGGACGCCGACCGGCTGCGGCCCTTGATCGCGGAGGCGAAGTCGCTGGGGGTGCGAGTCAGCCTCTTCATGGACCCGGTGCCCGAGGCCATGCGTGCCGTGCGCGAGGTGGGAGCCGATCGCGTGGAGCTCTACACCGAGACCTACGCCCGCGCGCACGCCGCCGGCGACCACGCCAGGGTCCTGGCCGGCTTCGTGGCCACGGCCGAGGCCGCCTTGCGCGAGGGCCTGGGCCTCAACGCCGGCCATGACCTCAACCGCGACAACCTGAGCGACTTCCTCGCCGCCGTGCCGGGCGTGCAGGAGGTGTCCATCGGCCACGCGCTCATCTCGGACGCACTCGAGCTCGGCTACAGCGAGACCGTGCGCGACTACTTGCGCTGCATCCACCGCGCGGCGCAGACCCCCAGCCCATGATCCACGGCGTCGGCACCGACATCTGCGACATCCGGCGCATCGCGGCCACGCTGGCGCGGCGCGGCGACCGCTTTGCCGAAAAGGTGCTGGGCCCCAACGAGATCGAAGTCTTTCGCCAGCGTTGGGCCAGGGTGGAGGCCCGCGGCATCGCCTACCTGGCGACCCGCTTCTCGGCTAAGGAGGCGTTCTCCAAGGCCATCGGGCTCGGCATGCACATGCCCATGACCTGGCGCTCCTGCGAGATCCTCAATGAGCGCAGCGGAAAGCCCTATATCAAGCTGCACGGCGAACTCGCCGCATGGTGCGAAGCCCGCGGCCTGGTGGCGCAGGTCACCGTGAGCGACGAATCCGATTACGCGGTGTCCTTCGTGGTCACCGAAACCCACGACATCCGATGATCCAACACGCCCCCGTCATCCTCGACATCGCCGGCCACGAGCTGAACGACGACGACCGCCGCCGCATCCGTCATCCGCTGACCGGTGGCTTGATCTTCTTCACGCGCAACTTCAAGAGCCGACAGCAGATCACCGAGGTCACCGCCGAAGCGAAGGCGCTGCGGCCGGACCTGCTCATCACCATCGATCACGAAGGCGGCCGCGTGCAGCGCTTTCGCACCGACGGCTTCACCCACCTGCCCGCCATGCGCCGGCTTGGCGAGCTGTGGATGCAGGACGCCATGCGCGCGGTGGATGCGGCACTGAGTGCGGGCTATGTGCTCGGCGCCGAGCTGCGCGCCTGTGGCGTCGAGATGAGCTACACGCCGGTGCTCGACCTGGACCATGAGCGCAGCGAGGTGGTGGGCGACCGGGCCTTCCACCGCGACCCGCGCGTCGTGAGCCTGCTCGCGCAAAGCCTGATGCTGGGCCTGATGCGCACCGGCATGCAGAACTGCTGCAAGCACTTCCCGGCCCACGGCTACGCCATCGCCGACTCCCACGTGGCCCGGGCGGTGGACGACCGCACGCTCGACGAGATCCTTTGCGAAGACGCGCGGCCCTACGACTGGCTCGCCAGCGGCATCACCTGCGTCATGCCGGCGCACGTCACCTTTCCGAAGGTCGACGAACTGCCGGCGGGCTTCTCGGCGAAGTGGATCAAGGACATCCTGCGCGGCCGCTACGGCTACACCGCCGCCGTGGTGTGCGATGACCTGAGCATGGAGGGCGCGCGCGTGGCGGGCAATCCGATCGAGGGCGGCATCGCAGCGCTCAATGCCGGCTGTGACCTGGTGCTGCTGTGCAACCAATCGAAGGTCGACGGCGGCCGGCCGGTGGACGAGCTGCTGGACGGCCTGCAGGCCGCGCTGGAGCAGGGCCGCTGGGAAGCCGATCCCCACAGCGAGGCGCGGCGCCTGGACTTGCTGCCGCAATCCGCGCCCATGCCCTGGGACGAACTGATGCATCACCCGACTTACCAGCAAGCGCTCGAGCGCTTGCCCTGACGCAAGCCGGCGCGCTTGCGACACGCAGGCGGCGAGGGCCTCAAGAAAAACGCCGCCGAGGCGCGAACCTCGGCGGCGTTCTTGTTTGCGTTGACGCGGATCAGGCCTGTGGCTGCTGGCTGGCCTGCGTCTCGAAGGGCAGCTTGAACTGCGTCAGGTCCTTGCGTGTCTCGACCAGGACCAGTGGGCCTTCGTCGATGGCGATGACCGGCTTCGGCTCGCGCGGCACGTGCACGGGCTTGGGCTCGCGGGCCATTGCTTCCTGCACGGCGCGGATCTTTTCCGCGTCGGAGTTCACCCACTCCAGGCCTGCCGACTGGGCAACCGCTTCGAGCGCCGTCGTCGGCAAGACGAAGGGTTCGACGCTGGCGGGCTGGGCAACCGGGGCAACTGCCGCGCGCGGTGCAGGCTGCACCGGCGCGATCGCGACCATGGCCTCTTCCTCGTCCGACACCGTGGACGATGCACTTTGTGCCGGCGGTTCGGTGGCCACAGGCTGGAAGCGCGGCGCTTCGGCGGCACTGTCGCCGACCGTGAATGCGGCCGGCGCTTCTTCCAGTGCGGCTTCGGAAACGGCCTCGACGCCCGTCACCTCGTCCTCGCGGCGCTCGCGGCGATGGCGATTGCGGCGACGACGCCCGCCTTCGCGCTGCTCGCCTTCCGGTTCGGCGCCTTCACGCGGGGCGGCTTCGCCGTCCTGCGTGTCGGGTGAAGCGGCATCGTTGGCCGCCGGCTGGGTCGAACCGCTGATCGGCGCGGCATCCAGGTCCAGTGGGGCAGGGACGGCAGTGAAACCATCGGCCGGCTGGAGGGCTTCGCCATTCAGATCCTCGGCGGCGGCGCCGTTGACCTGGCGGGGCTCGTCGCGATCACGTCCACCGCGACCGCGGCGACGGCGGCGACCGCCTTCGCGCTGCTCGCCGGCCACGGTCTCGTCGGTCGTTGCACCGGGGATGGTGTCCACGAAGGCTTGCGGCGCCTCCTCAGCAGCAGCGCCGGCTTCGACGGGTGCCGTGCGACGGGGTTCGCGGTCGGCGCGCGGACCGCGGCGGTTTTCGCCGCGCTCGCCGCGTTCACCGCGTTCGGGCCGGTCGCCGCGCTCACCACGCTCGCCGCGCGTCGGACGCTGCTCGTCGCCGCCTTGTGCCACCGCCTCGACGGTGCTGGCTGATGCTTCCTGCGGCTTCTCGCCACGTTCGCCCCGGCGTCCGCGGCCATCACGGCCAGCCCGATCGCCACGTTCTCCACGTTCTCCGGCTACGGCGCGTTCGCCCCGCTCGCCGCGTTCACCTCGTTCGGCGCGATCGCCACGGCCTTCACCGCCACGACCTTCACCCCGGCGGCCTTCGCCGCGCTTGCCTTCACGTTCGCCACCGCGACCGCCTCGGCCCCGATCGCCACGCCCTTCGCGGCGTTCGCTGGCCTCAGCCACGGCAGCGGCGGGAGCCGGCGCCGCGGCAGGCGCAGCCTCGCCACCGGCAAACAGCTTCTTGATCCAGCCGAAGAAGCCGGCTCCAGCCGGAGCAGCCGCGGCCGGCGCTGCGACGGCCGGCGCCGGCGTGGGCGCCACCACGGCGACCGGTTCCGGCTTGGGCGGCGCGATCGGCGCGGGCGTCTCGGGCAGGATGCCCTTGATGACCGGCTCCTGCTTCGGCTTGGCCTTCTCGCGACGGGTGATGCCGACTTCCTCTTCAGGCTCGTCGATCATCGTGTAGCTTGCCTGCAGGTTCTCCAGGCGCGGGTCGTCGTGGCGCAGCCGCTCGAGGCGGTAGTTCGGCGTCTCGAGGGCCTTGTTGGGCACGAGCAGCACGGTCACGCGCTGCTTCATCTCGATCTTGGTGATCTCGGTGCGCTTCTCGTTGAGCAGGAAGGAGGTGACCTCCACCGGCACTTGCACGTGCACGGCGGCGGTGTTGTCCTTCATGGACTCTTCCTGGACCATGCGCAAGATTTGCAGCGCCGACGACTCGGTGTCGCGGATGTGGCCGGTGCCGTTGCAGCGCGGGCAGGTGATGTGGCTGCCTTCGCTCAGGGCCGGGCGCAGGCGCTGGCGGCTCAGTTCGAGCAGGCCGAACTTGCTGATCGAGCTGAACTGCACGCGGGCGCGGTCCTGGCGCAGCGCATCGCGCAGACGCGTCTCGACCTCGCGGCGGTTCTTCGACTCTTCCATGTCGATGAAGTCGACCACGATCAGGCCGCCCAGGTCGCGCAGGCGCATCTGGCGGGCAATTTCGTCGGCGGCTTCTAGGTTGGTGCGGGTCGCGGTTTCCTCGATGTCGCTGCCGCGGGTGGCGCGGGCGGAGTTCACGTCCACCGACACCAGCGCTTCGGTGTGGTCGATCACGATCGCGCCGCCCGAGGGCAGGTTCACCGTGCGGCTGAACGCGGTCTCGATCTGGTGCTCGATCTGGAAGCGGCTGAACAGCGGCGCGTCGTCACGGTAGCGCTTGACCTTGTTTGCCGTCTCCGGCATCACATGGTTCATGAACTGCTGGGCCTGATCGAAGATGTCGTCCGTGTCGATCAGGATCTCGCCGATGTCGGCGGTGAAGTAGTCGCGGATCGCGCGGATCACGAGCGACGACTCCTGGTAGATCAGGAAGGCGCCCTTGCCCTCCTTGGACGCGCCGTCGATGGCCGTCCACAGCTTGAGCATGTAGTTCAGGTCCCACTGCAGCTCGGCGGCGGAGCGGCCGATGCCGGCGGTGCGGGCGATCAGGCTCATGCCCTTGGGGTACTCGAGCTGGTCGAGGTTTTCCTTCAGCTCCTCGCGGTCTTCGCCTTCGATGCGGCGCGACACACCGCCGCCGCGCGGGTTGTTGGGCATCAGCACGAGGTAGCGGCCGGCGAGGGAGACGAACGTCGTGAGCGCTGCGCCCTTGTTGCCGCGTTCTTCCTTCTCGACCTGCACGAGCAGCTGGTCGCCTTCTCGGATCGCGTCCTGGATGCGCGCCGAGCGCACGTCCACGCCGTCGCGGAAGTAGTTGCGGGAGATTTCCTTGAACGGCAGGAAGCCGTGGCGGTCTTCGCCGTAGTCGACGAAACAGGCTTCGAGCGAGGGCTCGACGCGGGTCACGACGGCCTTGTAGATGTTGCCCTTGCGCTGTTCGCGCCCTTCGATCTCGGTCTCGAAGTCGAGCAGTTTCTGGCCATCGACGATGGCCAGGCGACGTTCTTCTTGCTGCGTCGCATTGATCAGCATGCGTTTCATGTGCACTCCTTCGCCGGCTCCGCGCGGGAGCCAGGCGTTCACCAACACGTCGCCGGCTGAAGACTCAGCGGCGACTCATCGATGCACGAGAAACGTGGAGAACCGGAAGGAATCGCCCTGGACAGCCGCTGATCGTCATCAGATCAGCAAGGCCGCGTTGGCGCGTGCGAGGCAGTGGGGAAAGCGAGCCGCCACCGCGCGAAGCCGCATCGCCGGATGGGCGAGGGCGCAGCGCTTGGAAGGTGGGGGAGTCGGAAAGACATTCGCGTGATCACTGGGACGCGGGCAGAAGATTCGAAGCGCGGGGTTGTGGCCGCATCGCTTTCCATCTCCAGCCTGAAAACCTTGTGTCTCCGGACCATGGTCCGTTGTGGTTCGTTCTACGTTTGCTCTGCCGCCTGGGGCTGTCGGCCGCCCGGATCGTCGCTTGGGGACGGGGCCTGCTTCACGCACCGTGCGTTGCATCACCTCTTGTGACGCGGCTCTTGCCGCGACCACCGCATCTGCCTTGCAAGTGCCCGAGTAAACTCAGGAAAATCAAACACTTACGACGCAAACGTGGTGCAACGCATTATAGGGGGCAAACCGGCCGGCCAATCAAAGGCCGTCAAGCCCCAAGGGACGCCGGCTCGCAAGGCGCTCGCACCACCGGCGGCGCCCGCCGTCGCGCGCGTGCTGGTGGACGAGGGCTCCGAGGGCCAGCGCCTGGACAACTTCCTCGTCAAGCTGCTCAAGGGCGTGCCCAAGACCCACGTGTACCGGGTGATCCGCTCGGGCGAAGTGCGCGTCAACAAGGGCCGTGCGTCGGCCGACACGCGGCTTGCCATCGGCGACGAGGTGCGCGTGCCGCCCGTGCGCATGGCTGACCGCAGCGGCGAAGCGCCGGCGCCCGCGCGCGAGTTCCCGGTCGTCTACGAGGACGACCACCTCATCGCCGTGAACAAGCCGGCCGGCGTGGCGGTGCACGGCGGCTCGGGCGTGAGCTTCGGCGTGATCGAGCAGCTGCGGCAGGCCCGGCCGGCGGCGAAGTTCCTCGAACTCGTCCATCGGCTGGACAAGGAAACCTCCGGCTTGCTGCTGGTCGCCAAGAAGCGGTCCGCCCTGACGGCGCTTCAAGACCAGTTTCGCGGGCGCGAGACCGGCAAGACTTACGCGGCGCTGGTCATCGGTGCCTGGCCCGCGAGCAAGAAGGTCATCGATGTGGCGCTGCACAAATTCCTCACCGCGGAGGGCGAACGGCGGGTCAAGGCAATCGCCAACGTGCGTTCGCCCGAGGCCGCCGAGGCCCCCGAGGCCGGCAAGCGTTCCATCACGCTCGTGAAGATCGCGCGGAAGTTTTCCGACTTCACCTTGCTTGACGTCACCATCAAGACCGGTCGCACCCACCAGATCCGCGTGCACCTGCAAAGCGAGGGGCACCCCATCGTCGGCGACGAGAAGTACGGCGACTTCCCCCTCAACAAGGCGATGGCGCGTGGCGAGGTGGTCAAGGGCCATCGCTTTGACCGCATGTTCCTGCATGCCCGCCGGCTTCGCTTCGAGCACCCCTCGACAGGCGAGGCGATCGAACTGGAAGCACCATTGCCGCCTGAATGCACCGCCTTGCTGGAAGTCCTGCCTTGAGTACCGTACCTAGCCCCTCGCCCCGCCAGTTCGACCTGATCGTCTTCGACTGGGACGGCACGCTCTTCGATTCGACGGCGTTGATCACCCGCAGCATCCAGGCCGCCTGCGCCGACCTGGGGATGGACGTACCCAGCGACAAGGACGCGAGCTACGTCATCGGCATGGGGTTGATCGAGGCCCTGCAGCACGCCGCGCCCGGTCTGCCGCGCGAGCGCTACCCGGAGCTGGGCAACCGCTACCGCCACCACTACTTCGCCAAGCAGCACGAGATCGCGCTGTTCGATGGCACGCTGGACATGCTCAACGCCCTGCGCGAACGGCAGCACTGGCTGGCCGTAGCCACCGGCAAGTCGCGGCGCGGGCTGGACGAGGCGCTGGGCAGCGTTCAACTCAAGGGCCTGTTCCATGCGACGCGCACCGCCGACGAAACGGCCTCCAAGCCCGATCCGCGCATGCTGGTCGAGTTGATGGACCACTTCGGCGTCGCACCGGAGCGCACGCTCATGATCGGCGACACCACGCACGACCTGCAGCTCGCGGTGAATGCCGGCACGCCGTGCGTCGGCGTGAGCTACGGCGCCCATGCCTGCGAGACCTTCACCCCCTTCGATCCCCTTCACGTCGCGCACTCGGTGGCCGACCTGCACGACTGGCTGCTGCGCCATGCTTGACCAAAAACCGGAGCTGCCGCCGCAGGCCTTGTGCGACTCGCCGGCGTTGGAAGAGCGCGGCAACGCCTTCGTCTTCGACGTGCTGCACTTCGGCCAGGTGGCACGCGCCTTCGTGCTGCGCTTCGACGGAAAGTTGGTGTGCTACCTGAACCGCTGCGTGCACGTGCCCACCGAGATGGACTGGCAGCCAGGCGAGTTCCTCGACAGTGGCAAGGAGTACATCCTGTGCTCCATCCACGGTGCCGCCTACGACCCGCGCGACGGGCGCTGCGCCGGCGGTCCGTGCGGCCGGGGCAAGCTGACGCCGCTGCAAGTTGAAGAGCGCGACGGACAGGTCTATTGGTATCCTTCGCGAGACACCCGGCCGGCCTTCGCCGACTGAGCGTGCTGACCATCATCTGACTCGGCAGCACGCCCTTCGCACACGACCGGCCCCGCCACCAGAAAGCATTCAATGACCTCGCAAGACGATCTGCCGGGCGCCGGCCCCGAGCCTGTGGTGCCCCTCGCGTCAGCTGTACCCGCTGCCGCCACGGCGGCTGCCGCCCCCTTCTCCGGCCGGATGGAAACCACCATCGAGCAGTTCGCGCGCGACTATATGCGCGACCGGCGCAGCGAGCGGCGCTGGCGCCTGGCCTTCCGCATCCTGTGGATGCTCATCATCGTGATGTTCCTCTGGTCGCTCGTGGTGGCACGCAAGGCGGCGAACGTGCCCAGCGGACCGCACACCGCGCTGGTCGAAGTGCGCGGCGAGATCGCCTCGGACACCGAAGCGAGCGCCGAGCGCCTGGTCAGCGCGCTCAAGTCGGCCTTCGAGGACGATGGCGCGCAGGCGGTGGTGCTGCGCATCAACTCACCCGGCGGCAGCCCGGTGCAGGCAGGCATCGTCAACGACGAGATCCGCCGCCTGAAGGCGTTGCACAAGAAGAAGGTGTACGCGGTGGTCGAAGAGATGTGCGCCTCGGGCGCCTACTACATCGCCGTCGCCGCCGACGAGATCTACACCGACAAGGCCAGCATCGTCGGCTCCATCGGCGTGCTGATGGACGGCTTCGGCTTCACGAGCGCGATGCAGAAGCTGGGCGTCGAGCGCCGCCTGTACACCGCCGGCGAGAACAAGGGCATGAACGACCCGTTCTCGCCCGAGAGCGACAAGCAGCGCGCCTACACCCAGGCCATGCTCGACCAGATCCACAAGCAGTTCATCCGCGTGGTCAAGGAAGGCCGCGGAAAGCGTCTGAAAGAGACGCCCGACACCTTCTCCGGCCTGTACTGGAACGGCGAGGAGGCGGTGAGGCTGGGCCTGGCCGACAAGTTCGGCAACCTCGACTACGTGGCGCGGGAAGTGGTGCACGCCGAGGACATCATCGACTACACGCCCAAGGAAAACATCGCCGAGCGGCTGGCCAAGCGCTTCGGCGCCTCGGTGGGCGCGGGCGCGGTGCGGGCGCTGCAGGGCACAGGCACCATTCACTGACGCACGTCTCACGCGCGAGGCCTCGACCCCATGCTGATCAACTGCGTCGCCTACCAGGACGGCCGCAAGCTGGCCGACCTCACTGTCGAGCAGATCAGCGACTACGTCGAGCGGCCCGACTGCTTCGTGTGGGTGGCGCTGCGCGACGCCACCGACGATGAGCTTGCCGTCATGCAGAAGGAGTTCCACCTGCATGACCTGGCCATCGAGGATGCGCGGCATGGCCACCAGCGGCCCAAGGTGGAGGAATACGGCGACACGCTGTTCATCGTGATGCACACGGTGGAATTCAGCGCCACCGATTCGCTCCGCGTGGGCGAGGTCAACGTCTTCGTCGGCGCGAACTTCGTGCTGTCCGTGCGCAACCACAGCACGCAGAACCTGCTGGGCGTGCGCGAGCGGGCGGAGCATGAGCCGCACCTGCTCAAGCATGGCGCGGGCTTCGTGTTCTACGCCATCATGGATGCGGTGGTGGACCGCTACTTCCCGATCATCGATGCGCTGGAAAGCGAGCTCGAAAGCATTGAGGAGCAGATCTTCGTGCGCGGCTCGGCGCGAACCAACATCGAGCACCTGTACGACCTCAAGCGCCGCATCATGGTCGTGCGCCACGCGGTCACGCCGCTCATGGAAGCGGTCAGCAAACTCTTCAGCGGCCGCGTGCCCATGGTGTGCGCGAACAACCGCGAATACTTTCGCGACGTGTACGACCACCTCGCGCGCATCAACAACTCGCTCGAGGCCCTGCGCGACACCATCGGCACGGCCATCCAGGTGAACCTGTCGATGGTCACGATCGAGGAGTCGGAAACCACCAAGCAGCTCGCCGCATGGGCCGGCATCTTCGCGGTCGCCACTGCCTTCGCCGGCATCTGGGGCATGAACTTCGAGCACATGCCGGAGCTGAAGTGGACCTACGGCTACCCGATGGCGCTGGGTGTGATCAGCATCACCTGCTACTTGCTGTACCGCCGCTTCAAGCGCGTCGGGTGGTTGTAGGTGGAGCCCCCCAGTCGCTGACGCTCCTGCCCCCGAGGGGCGCCGCCTGGCGGACCGGCGGAGCCGGATCCGCGGGCGTTGGAATGTTGGCCCCCCAGTCGCTTTGCTCCTGCCCCCGAGGGGCGCCGCCTGGCAGACCGGCGAAGCCGGATCCGCGGGCGTGGCTTGAAGGGGCGCTTCCCGCCGTCAGGCAGCGAGCATGCCCTTGCGCTCGATGAAGGCAATCACCTCGGCCAGGCCGTCGCGCGTCTTCAGGTTGGTCATCACGAAGGGCCTGGTGCCGCGCATGCGCTTGGTGTCGGCTTCCATCACCCCGAGATCGGCACCCACATGCGGCGCGAGGTCGGTCTTGTTGATAACGAAGAGGTCGCTCTTGGTGATGCCGGGGCCGCCCTTGCGCGGGATCTTCTCGCCGGCCGCCACGTCGATCACGTAGAGGGTGAGGTCTGACAGCTCGGGGCTGAAGGTGGCGGCGAGGTTGTCGCCGCCGGACTCGATGAAGACGATGTCGGCGTTCGGGAACTTGCCGAGCATGCGGTCCACCGCCTCAAGATTGATGGACGCGTCTTCGCGGATCGCGGTGTGCGGGCAGCCGCCCGTTTCCACGCCCATGATGCGGTCAGCATCGAGCGCGCCGGCCACGGTGAGCAGGCGCTGGTCTTCCTTGGTGTAGATGTCGTTGGTGACGACCACGAGGTCGTAGCGCTCCCGCATGGTCTTGCAAAGCATTTCGACGAGGGTGGTCTTGCCCGACCCGACCGGCCCGCCCACGCCCACGCGCAAGGGGGGCAGCTTCTTGGTTCGGCCGGGGACGGTGTGGAGGGTGTTCATGATGAGCTCTTTGCGCGGATGAAATCGAGATAGGCGCCGGCGATCAACTGCTCAGGCGACACCTGCAGCCGCTCAAGCAGTTCCCGGGCCACGGCCTCGCCGTCGGCGGCGGACTCGTCGTCGCGCAGCACCACTTCGAGTTCGAGATGGTCGCCAAGTTGCTCGACCTCGTCGAGGTGGATGCGCGTCGCGCCGACGAGGAACAGAGTGCGGCGCTTCACCACGCGTCCGATCTGGCCCAGCGAACGGGTCAGCGTCTCGCGCAGGCTGTCGGGGTCGGCGGTCGGCGTGATGCGGTAGTCCGAAGTCTTGGGGCCGGTGGCATCGGGCCGCTCGTACGCGATGAGCTCGCCGTGGCCCGAGGCAAAGGCACGCAGCTTCAACCGTCCATGGGCGCAGCGGAAGAAGGTGTCGTCCTGCTCGATGAGTTCGGGGCCGCTGTCCGCGATGGCCGCGGCGCGAATTCGCAGCGCGGCCATGTCGGGCACGCGGGCCTTGATTTCGACGTTGCGTGGCATCAGGAACGGAAGAGGCGCGAGTACTGGGTCTCATGCTGCGCCGACAGGATGGCGAGCATGGGCGTGAAGGCTTGGCGCTGGTCATCGGCGAGCGACATGGCGTGATCGATGGCCGCGGGGATCGCGTCGGTGAGGCGGGCGAGGATGCGCTGGCCGGCGTTCTGGCCGAGGGGCACGGCCTTGAGTGCGGCCTGCACCATGTTCTCGGCCCAGCCGAAGGCGAAGGCTAGCAGGGCATCGTGTGGAGCGGCGCCGGTTTGCGCAGCCGCGAGCGCGAAGGCCACGGGCCAGGTGGGTGCCGGATGCAGCACGGCCAATGTGGCGAGGCGTGGCTCGGTTGCATCGCGGTTGCGCAGCCATTCGACCAGCGAGCGGCCCATCTGCTGGGTCTGCTGGCGCAGCTCACTGGATTCGCGGGTGTGGGTGATCCAGTCGTTGAGCTGCGCGATGGCGGCCAGGTCGCCGTGTTGCCAGGCGCCGATGGCCTGGTGCACGACGGGGAGGTCGCTTCGTGCGAGGCTCAATGCGAGCTGGTCGGCGAGCCAGACGGCCGCCTCGGCTTCCGTCGTGACACGGCCGGAATCGACCGCCGCCTCCAGCACCTCGGAGTAGCTGAACCCGCCCACCGGCAGGGCGGGGGAGGCGAGCCACATCAGCTGCAGCAACGCAGCGGCAGATGCGGAGTGAGATGACGGGGACATCAGTGATCGTGGTTGCAGTGCGGCCCGTGTTGGTGACCGTGTCCGTGATCGTGCTCGTGAGAGTGGCCTTGCGCGGCTGCGATGGGAATCACGCCTGGCTTGGCCGCCTTCCCATGCCCGTGGTCGTGCCCATGCCCATGGTCGTGCCCATGTTCACCATGGTCATGCCCATGGTGTCCGCCCGCCGCATACGCCCCGCCCTCCGGTTCGAATGGCGCGAGTTCCTCGGTCACGGTCAGGTGCATGTTGCGCAGCATCTCACCGAGCACATGATCCGGCTCGATGTGCAGCCGGTCGGGTTGCAGCTCGATCTGCACGTGCCGGTTGCCCAGGTGGTAGGCCGCACGCACCAGGTCGAAGGGCGAGCCGTGCTCGGCGCAGGGCCGGATCACCATCACCGGCTGGGGCGTGGAGATGACCTTGATGAGCGAGCCGTCCTCGGCCACCAGCACGTCGCCGCCACGAACCATGGTGCCGCGAGGCAGGAAGACGCCCAGCGTGCGGCCTTGCGAATCCTCGGTGTCGAAGCGGCTCTTCTGGCGGGTGTCCCAGTCGAGCACCACGGCGGCGGAGCGCTTGAGCAGGACGGGGGCCAGTCCCCGGCCCTGGGCGATGAGCTTGTTGACGGTCAGCATGGGTGAAGCTTTGGGCTGCGGCAAAACCGCAGTCTCTCATGCCTCCCCGGTTCGGCGCACCCACCCTGGCGCAGGCCACGTCCAAGGCAACGTCCCGGCCGCGGGATCGCCGAGTTTCAGGCGTCGGCCGGCAGGTATCGCACCGCGAGCACGCCGTCGATCGCCGACAGCTCGTCGAGCACCGGCCCGGCCACGGGGCTGTCCACGTCCACGAGCGTGTAGGCCACGTCGCCGCGCGACTTGTTGACCATGTTGTGGATGTTCAGCCCGGCGCGTGCCATGGCGGTGGAGATCTGCCCGAGCATGTTCGGCACGTTCGCGTTGGCGATCGCGATGCGGTAGGCCGATTCGCGCGCCATGCCCACGGCGGGGAAGTTGACGGCGTTGGCGACGTTGCCGTGCTCGAGATAGTCGCGCAGCTGCTCGGCCACCATGGCCGCGCAGTTGTCCTCGGCCTCGCGCGTCGATGCGCCCAGGTGGGGAAGGGCAATGACGCGCTCGTGCTGGTTGATGTCGCCGTTGGGAAAGTCGCACACGTACCAGCCGAGGTGCTGGCGGTCGAGCGCGGCGAGCACGGCCTTGTCGTTCACCACGCCTTCGCGCGAGAAGTTGAGCAGCACGGCGCCCGGCCGCATGGTGCCGACGTTGTCCGCATTGACCAGGTCGCGCGTCGCATCCACCAGCGGCACGTGCAGCGTCACGAAGTTGGCGTTGCGCAGCACCTCACTCACGCTCGCCGCCCGCTTGACCTGCGAGGGCAGGCTCCAGGCCGCGTCCACCGTGATCTCCGGGTCGTAGCCCAGCACCTGCATGCCGAGCTTGATGGCGGCGTCCGCCACGAGGCAACCCACCTTGCCCAGCCCGACGATGCCCAGCGTCTGGCCGGCCAGCTCCATGCCCGCGAAGGACTTCTTGCCGTCTTCCACTGCGCGGTCCATGTCGGCCATGCCCGGGTCCAGCTGCTGCACGAAGCGCAGCGCCTGCGGCAGCTTGCGTGCCGCCAGCAGCATGCCGGTGAGCACCAGTTCCTTCACCGCGTTGGCGTTGGCGCCCGGCGCGTTGAACACCGGCACGCCGCGCTGGCTCATCGACTTGACGGGGATGTTGTTAGTGCCCGCCCCCGCCCGGGCAATGGCCTTGACGCTCGCCGGGATGTCCAACGCATGCATGTCGGCCGAGCGCACGAGGACGGCGTCGGGCTCCGGCAGGTCCTTGCCGACGAGGTACCGCTCAGCGGGCAGGCGCCTGAGCCCGCTCTCCGAGATGGCGTTGAGTACAAGCACCCTGAACTGCGAACGTTCCATGCCGACCTCTCTCGAAGCGCAGGCCGAAGCACGGCCAGCGGGTTGATCGAACCAACGCCTGAGCCTGACGGGCGAAGTCGCCCTAGCTGTGGGACTTCTCGAAATCCTTCATGTAGGCCACGAGCGTCTGCACGCCTTCGAGCGGCATCGCGTTGTAGATCGACGCACGCATGCCGCCGGTGACGCGGTGGCCCTTGAGCTGGATCATCCCGCGCTCCTTCGCGCCCTTGAGGAAGGCCTCGTCCAGCGACTCGTCCTTCAGCTTGAAGGGCACGTTCATCAGCGAGCGGTCGGCCTTGGCGATCGGGCAGCGATAGAAGCTCGTCGTGTCCAGGTAGTCGTAGATCAGCGCGGCCTTGGCGCTGTTGAGCTTGTCCATCGCCTGCACGCCGCCCTGCTTCTTGAGCCACTTGAACACCAACCCGGCGATGTAGATCGCGTAGGTGGGCGGCGTGTTGAGCATGGAGTCGTTGTCGGCCTGCTGCTTGAGGTCGAAGGCCGAGGGCGTGATGGGCATGGCCTGGCCGATGAGGTCGTCGCGCACGATGATGATCGTGAGGCCGGCCGGGCCGATGTTCTTCTGCGCACCGCAGTAGATGAGTCCGTAGCGGCTCACGTCGATGGGCCGCGAGAGGATGTCCGAGGACATGTCGGCCACGAGCGGCACGCGGCCGGTGTCGGGCGTGAAGTGGTACTGCATGCCGCCGATGGTCTCGTTCGAGCAGATGTGCACGTAGGCGGCGTTCGGGTCGAGCTTCCAGGTCTCGGGGCGCGGGATGGCGGTGAAGCCGTTGGGCTCGGCGGTGGCGGCGACGTTCACTTCGCCGTACTTCTTCGCCTCCTTGATGGACTTCTTCGACCACTCGCCGGTGTTGATGTAGTCGGCGCTCTTGTGGCCGCGGTACAGGTTCATCGGCACGAAGGCGTTCTGGCCGATGGCGCCGCCCTGCAGGAAGACCACCTTGTAGTTGGCCGGGATGGCGAGCAGCTCGCGCAGGTCGGCCTCGGCCTCGGCATGGATGCCCATGTATTCCTTGCCGCGGTGGCTCATCTCCATCACCGACATGCCGGAGCCGTGCCAATCGAGCATTTCATCGGCTGCCTGGCGCAGCACGGCTTCGGGCAAGGCGGCGGGGCCGGCGCTGAAGTTGAAAACGCGGGTCATCGAGGTCTCCGTGGCTGTGGCAAAACGTGAAGAAAGTCGGGCGAACGGCGTTTGCGCGTGCGCGAAACGTGCAGCATACAGAAGTCGGTGCTTACCCGAGGCCCTTGCTCTGCATAATCGCGCGCATTCAATAAAACAGGCTGGGTCGGCACATGGACGCACAAGTCCAACTCGTGTTCTTTGGCGAAGTGCTGGAGGGGTTTCATCTCGAGGACGTGAAGCGACGCGTCGGCCAGCTGCTCAAGCTGGACGAGGCCCGCGTCGCGCAGATGTTCTCGGGTGCTCGCACAGTGCTCAAGCGCGCCGTCGCGCACGACGACGCGCAGCGCTACGCGACCGTGCTGGCCAAGGCCGGCGCACGCATCCACATCGAGCCGCACGGCGCGAAGCCGGCCGCGCCGGCGCCGGCAGCAAAGCCCGCGGGCATGGCGGCTGGTGTGTCGTCCGACATGGGCTTTCCGGCAATATCGGCCGAGTCGCTGGATGCGCACGCAGGCGCCACGCCGCGGCGCTCGACGCCCAAGCCCTCCGCACTCAGGACGCTGGAGCTCGAACCCATCGCCGCACCGGCGCCCGCCGCGCCGACCGAGGACGAGATCACCTGCCCCACCTGCGGCGAGCGGCAGTCCAAGCGCATCCTGTGCCGCAAGTGCGCCACCGACATGGCCATGGGCATCGCCGCCAAGGTCGCGGCCGAGCAGGAGGCACGCCAGGCCAAGAACGACGAATACCTCGCGCGGCGTGCAGCGCAAGCGGGCCGCGCCTCGTCGCCGCGCGTGAGCTCGCCGGGCACCTTCGGCTTCAGCATGACCGGCCGCATGGGCCGCATGAAGTACGCCATCTCGCACGTGTGGATGCTGACGGTGCTCTACCTGCTCGTGGTGCTCGTGCTGGCGCGGCCCAATTCCACCGGCCGGCTGCTGTTCTCGGGGGTTGGCGTTCTCCTCGTCACCTACATGTCGGCGCGGCTGAGCGTGCTGCGATGCCACGACTGCGACAAGACCGGCTGGTGGGCGATGCTCACCTTCGTGCCCTCGGTCAACGCCATCTTCGGACTGGTGCTGAGCTTCGCGCCCGGCACCAACGGCGACAACGAATACGGCGAACAGCCCGAGCCGAGCTCGTGGCGCTACATGATCGTCGCCGGCCTCTGCCTGATCCTGGCCTTCGCGCTCACGATCAAGAGCACCTTCCGCGCCGCCGAGCGCCACCAGGTGACGACCGAAGAAGACGACACGGTGCACTTCGACGGCAGTGGCAGCGGTCAATCCGTCGGACGCTCGACCGGCGGCGGCCTCAACCTGCCGACTCAGGCGGCGCGGGATGCCTACGAAGGTGCCTATGCCGGCGCAACGTCGCACAAGGCCTTCGCGATGTCCTCGCGCGGCGCCTGGGGCATGGCCAGCGGCGCCCAATCGCCTCGCGAGGCGATGCAGGCGGCGATTGCCGATTGTGAAGTGAAGCGCGAGCAGTACTCGCCGCATTGCATGGCGATCGACGTGGACGGGCAATCGATGGTGCAGCGCAGCCGCTGAGTCGCGGCGCGATGCCGCGGCCGCGTGCCGCCAACAGGCGAAACCGCACCGCTCACTCCAGCGGCGCGAGCAGCCCGTCCAGGTCCTCGGCGTTGAACTTCTCGAAGCCGGTGTCGTGCCCGAGTACCCCCTCGGCCAGCGCCGACTTGCGCTCCTGCAGGGACAGCATGCGTTCCTCGATGCTGCCTTCGACCACCAGCTTGTAGACGAAGACCGGCCGGTCCTGCCCGATGCGGTGGGTGCGGTCGGTGGCCTGCTGCTCGACGGCCGGGTTCCACCACGGGTCGAGGTGGATGACGGTGTCGGCCGCGGTGAGGTTCAGCCCCACGCCACCTGCCTTGAGGCTCAGGAGCAGGATGGGCGTCGCCTTCTCCTGGAACTGCCGCACCACCTCGCCGCGTGAGCTGACGGCGGTGTCGCCAGTGAGCACGAGGTGCGGCAGGCCCAGGGTGTCGAGCTCGGCCTGCACCAGCGCCAGCATCTCGGTGAACTGCGAGAACACGAGCACGCGGTGCCCTTCGTCGACGAGCTCGGGCAGCATGTCGCGCAGCAGGTCCATCTTCGCGCTGCCGATGTCCGCGGCCTTGTCGTGCCGCTTCACGAGGCGCGGGTCGCAGCACACCTGCCGCAGCTTGAGCAGCGCATCGAGGATGGCGATCTGCGAGCCCGCAAAGCTCTGGCGCTGCAGCACGCGCCGCACCTGCTCGTCGGCTGCGAGCCGCACGCTTTCGTAGAGGTCGCGCTGGGCGCCGTCGAGCACCACGCGGCGAATGATTTCGGTCTTCGGCGGCAGCTCGGTCGCCACGTCCTGCTTGCGCCGGCGCAGGATGAACGGCCGTACCCGCTGCGACAGCAACTGCGCACGCAGCGTCTCGCCGTTCTCTTCGATGGGCTTGCGCCAGTGGCGAACGAAGCTGCGCGAGTCGCCGAGGAAGCCCGGCATCAGGAAATCGAAGTGCGCCCACAGCTCGCCGAGGTGGTTCTCCAGCGGCGTGCCCGTCACGCACAGCCGGTGGCGCGATTGCAGGCGGCGCAAGGCACTGGCCGCGCGGCTGCCGGCGTTCTTCACCATCTGCGCTTCGTCGAGGATGACGATGTGCCAGCCCTGCGCGCCCAGTGCGTCGATGTCGCGCCACAGCAGCGGGTAGGTGGTGAACACCACGTCATGTTCGGCGATGCGGTCGAACTCGCGCTTGCGGCGCGCGCCCTGCAGTGTCAGCACGCGCAGCGACGGGGCGATGCGCGCAGCCTCCGCCTGCCAGTTGGCGATGAGCGAGGTGGGCAGCACCACGAGTGCGGGCAGGTCGAGCCGGCCCGCCTGCTTTTCCACCAGCAAGTGCGCGAGCACCTGCGCCGTCTTGCCGAGGCCCATGTCGTCGGCGAGGATGCCCGCCAGGTGGTGCTCACGCAGGTACTGCAGCCAGGCGAGGCCGTGCTGCTGGTAGTGGCGCAGTTGCAGGCCAAGGCCGGCGGGCGTGTCGACGGAGGGCGGCGTGCCGGCGGCGCGCAGGCGTTGCGCGAGCGACGCCAAGCCCGCCTCACCCTGCAGCTGCCACGCGCCGTGCGAACCGGCGCGCGCGGCCTGCGTGTCGGCCAGGCCCAGCCGCAGCGCCTCGATGCGATGCGCTTCCCAGGTCGACAGCTGCAGCGGCCCCGCGGGCAGCTTCGGGTCGGTCAGCAGGTCCACCATCGCACCGACGATGGCCTTGATCGGCTTGGCGCGCGCCTCGATGCGCCGGCCGCCGGGCGCGCGCAGGTGGATCAGCTCTTCGTCATCGATGAGCGCGATCTCGTGCGCCTTCAGCCAGCGGCTGTCGCGCTTGATGAGGTCGGCCAGCAGCGGCGTGAGGTCCAGCGTCTCGCCTTCGACCTCGATGCCCATGCTGAGCAGCCACGAGCCTTCGCGCGGCCCGGGCCGCATGGCGCCGAGTTCGCGCGGCTTGCGGCCCAGCGGCTCGGCCAGCTCGCGGCCCGACTCCTCGCCCGTGGCCGGGTCGATGACGATGCGCCACGCATCCACCGGCACGCTCAGGTGCGCGAAGCCCGGGCGCACGACGATGGCCCAACCCCGGGCCTGCAACTTCGGCACCACCACCGCCCAGAATTCGCCGAAGTGCGATTCCTCGGGCAGCGACCACAGCTGGCCATGGCCTTCGGCGGCTTGCGCATTGCGCCACTGCAGCGCCTCCATGGGCAAGGGCCGCAGGCCACTGGCGAAGAGCGCGTCGCGCGCATCCGCTTCCCGGGCCAAGTCGCGATGGATGACGGTGTTCTCGCCCCAGGCGCCATGCAGCACTTCGGTGGGCTTGGGCCGGGTGTTCAGCACGCGGGTCGGCGCGGGCGTGTCCCAGTGCGTGCCGCCGGCGTCATAGGTCCAGTCGACACGTGCGACGGTGACCTGCGCGCTGCGGGGGCCGAAGCCTTGCATTGCCCGCAGGCCGAGCAGGCCGTCGCCGCGGGTGAGGGTCTGCAGGATGAGGCGGGGGCGAAACGGGGTGGGCTGGTCAGCGCGGCGTTCGGGCTCGTGCTCGGGCGTGGCGTCGGGGGGTGGGGGCATCGGGCGATTGTCCTCGTACATCCTCATGGATCACTGGACATCCATCCAGTAACATCGCCGGCCATGGAAAGCAGTGCCGCCTACACCGTCGCCGTGCGCGCCTTGTGCGAATTCACGGCCAAGCAGGGCGACCTGGACTTGCGATTCACGCCGGCGCCCTCGTCGCAGGAAGGTGTGGCGGGCCATCAGATGGTGGCATCGCGGCGCGGTGCCGGCTACCGCAGCGAGCTCAGCCTCACCGGCCGCCACAAGCACCTTGTCGTGCGCGGGCGCGCCGACGGCTTCGATGCCGATCGCGGCCGCGTCGAGGAGGTGAAGACCCACAAGGGCGACCTCGCTCGCATGCCCGCCAACCACCGCGACCTGCACTGGGCGCAGGCCAAGGTCTACGGATGGTTGCTGTGCCAGCAGTTCGACCTGAGCGAGATCACGGTCGCGCTCGTCTACTTCGAGATCGGCACGCAGCGCGAGACGGTGCTCACCCAGGCCTGCAGCGCGGACGAACTGAGGCAGTTCTTCGAGCAGCTGTGCGAACGTTTCATCGACTGGGCCGACCGCGAAGTTGCACATCGCTTGCAGCGTGATGCGTCGCTTGCGGCTCTGAGATTCCCGCATGCGCAGTTCCGCACCGGCCAGCGCACGCTTGCCGAATCGGCCTTCAAGGCGGCGCGGCTCGGGCGCTGCCTGATGGCGCAGGCGCCCACCGGCATCGGCAAGACCATCGGCACCATCTTCCCGCTGCTCAAGGCCTGCCCGGTGCAGGAGCTGGACAAGCTCTTCTTCCTCACCGCCAAGAGTTCCGGCCGCGCTCTCGCGCTCGATGCCGTCGGCACCTTGCGCGCGAGCGACCCGGCCATGCGCCTGCGCGTCATCGAGCTGTGCGCCCGAGACAAGGTGTGCGAGCACCCCGACAAGGCCTGCCATGGCGATTCATGCCCGTTGGCGCAAGGCTTCTACGACCGGCTGCCCGCCGCGCGCGATGCCGCCGTGCAGCGCGCCACGCTGACGAAAGAGGCGCTGCGCGAGGTCGCGGCCGAGCACCGCGTCTGCCCCTACTACCTGAGCCAGGAGATGGCGCGCTGGGCCGACGTGGTGGTGGGCGACTACAACTACTTCTTCGACACCGGCGGCCTGCTGCACGGGCTCACGCTCGCCAACCAGTGGCGGGTCGCCGCGCTGGTGGACGAGGCTCACAACCTGCTGGAGCGGGCCCGCGCCATGTACAGCGCCGAGCTGTCGCAGGCCGACTTCCGCGCCGTCCGTGCCATCGCACCGGCGCCGCTGAAGAAGCCCTTCGACCGACTGCACCGTGCCTGGAACGGCGTGGGCAAGGCGCAGACGCAGCCCTACGAAGTGCATGCCGAGGTGCCGCCCACTTTCGTTGCCGCGCTGCAGGAGGCCACCTCGGCGGTCACCGACCTGCTCGCCGACGAGCCCGCCGCATTGAACGCCGATGCGATGCGCTTCTACTTCGACGCCTTGCATTTCTCGCACCTGCTGGAAAGCTTCGGCCCGCATTCGCTCTTCGACGTGAGCATCGCCGAAGGCACACGCCGCAATGCGGTGCTGTGCGTGCGCAACGTGGTGCCCGCGCCCTTCCTCAAGCCGCGCTTCGAGGCCACGCGCGCGACCGTGCTGTTCTCCGCCACGCTCACGCCGCAGCACTTCTATGCCGACACGCTCGGCCTGCCTGACGACACGGCATGGATCGATGTCGAGGCGCCCTTCAGCCCCGAGCAGCTGGACGTGCGCGTGGTGCGCGACATCTCCACCCGCTACCAGCACCGCCGCGAATCGGTCGCGCCCATCGCCGACCTCATCGCCGGGCAGTACCGCGGCAGGCCGGGCAACTACCTCGCCTTCTTCAGCAGCTTCGAGTACCTCGACCAGGTGGCCTCGGCCTTCGAGGCGGCCCACGCGCAGATTCCCATGTGGACGCAGTCGCGCCGCATGACCGAGGCCGACCGCGAGGCCTTCCTCGCGCGCTTCGAGCCGGGCGGGCAGGGCATCGGCTTCGCGGTGCTGGGCGGCGCCTTCGCCGAGGGCATCGACCTGCCGGGCGACCTGCTCATCGGCGCCTTCATCGCCACGCTGGGGCTGCCGCAGTTCAACCGCGTGAACGAGGAGGTGCGCCGTCGCATGGACGAGACCTTCGGCGAAGGCTACGACTACACCTACCTCTTCCCCGGCATCCGCAAGGTGGTGCAAGCCGCCGGGCGGGTGATCCGCACGACCACCGACCGCGGCAGCATCCACCTCATCGACGATCGCTTCGGGCGCTCGCAGGTGAAGCGGCTGCTGCCGGCGTGGTGGAGCGTGCAGTGAGGTTCAGAACAAGCGGACGCCACCTTCGTCGTCAGTCTCCAACCATCCGATGGCGGCCGCAATCAGAAGGCAACCGCCGACGAGCGCGAAGAGCTTCCAATGCTTGTCCGATTCGATCACTTCCTCGCCACGGCTGATTCGAATGCAATTCTTGAAGAGCTTCGTCTCCTGCACTTCAACCTTGTCGCCGTCCTTCAGCCGCGTGTAGGCCGAGTAGCCGACACCGCAGCTCGACACCCGTCCACCGATGAAGTGCAAGGTGTAGCTGGTGTCGGCCCATCGGCCGCTGAAGCCGCCATGCTGGCGATCGCCGTCGCGGCTCGTGTGCTGGTCGACCTGTAGCGATTCGATGGTCGTCGGCAGGCCGATGTCCAGCAGCAGCGCCACGCCGGCGATGAACATGGCGAAACGCAGCGCGAGCTTGAGCATGAGTCGACCTTCAAGCGCCAGGCTGCGTGTCTTGCACTCCGTGTACTTGCCGCAGGGATTCGACGTCGCGCACGTTCTTTTGCACCGCGACCGCAGCGAAGAGGCTGAGCACGAAGGCCATCGCGTAAAAGCCCTTCTCGCTGTACGCGAGGTTGGCGTTCCACAGGCCCACGGCAAGCAGGCCGAGAGAGAGCAGCAGCGAGACCCAGCACAACGAGAAGTAGATGGTCGTCACGGGAATGCCCTGTAGCCGATCGCGCACCGACTTCTGCAAGGACACAGCGGCGAAGAGCCCGTACATCAGGATGGTGAAGTAGTAGCCTTTCTCATTGAGCTGCATCTGCGCATTCCACAGGCCGACCAGGTAGGTCGCGGCACCGACGAACAGGGCCATCCAGGACGCCGCGATGAATGCGCCCGTCGGGCGTTGACTTTGTTGAACCATGCTCCCCTCCATTGTTGGTGAGCGCAATGTAAGCCACGCCCGGGTACGTGATGCGAGGCGGCGGCTGGGCAAGCGTGGCGTTCTTCACCAGAAGCGCGTGAAGGCGCTAAAAAATCGAGCGCCCGGTGAGCGTGGTCAGCATCTCCAGCGCCAACGTGCCCGAAAAGGAATTGCCCGATTCGGCCAGCCGCGGCGACCAGACGCAGATGCCGCACTCCCCCGGAATCACCGCGACGATCCCGCCGCCCACGCCGCTCTTGGCGGGCAGCCCGACGCGAAAGGCAAAGTCGCCGGCGGCGTCGTAGGTGCCGCAGGTGAGCATCAGCGCGCTCAGGCGCTTGGACCGGCTGATGTCCAGCACCTCTTCGCCGGTCGCCGGGATGCGGCCGTGGTTGGCCAGAAAGCTCACCGCCCGCGCGAGCTCCACGCAGTTCATTTCGATGGCGCAGTGGCGGCAGTAGGCGTCCAGCACCTGGTCCACCGGGTTGCGCAGGTTGCCGAAGCTCTTCATGAAGTGCGCCATCGCCGAGTTGCGGTCGCTGTGGCGGCGCTCCGAACGCTCGACGCGGCGGTTGTAGTGGATGGACGGCGTGCCTGACAGCCGTTGGAGGAATTCGGACAGCGCGTTCTCAGGCACCGCGAAGCGCGTGCACAGGATGTCGGTGACCACCAGCGCGCCGGCGTTGATGAACGGATTGCGCGGCTTGCCTTGCTCGTGCTCGAGCTGCACCAGCGAGTTGAAGGGCGTGCCCGACGGCTCGCGGCCCACGCGCGTCCACAGCGTGTCGCCTTCGGCCTGCAACGCGAGCACGAGCGCAAAGAGCTTGGAGATGCTCTGGATGGAAAAGCCGATGGACGCGTCGCCGATGGTGTGGACATCGCCCTTCACCGTCACGACCGCCATGCCGAAGTGGCTGGGCGACACGCTCGCGAGCTCGGGGATGTAGTCGGCCACCTCGCCCTGGCCCAGGGTCGGCTGGATGGCCGTGTAGATCTTTTCGAGGACGCCGCCGTAATCCATGGACTCAACCCTTGCTGCCGGGCCGCCATTCTGCGACGCCTTGGTGTCGGCTCAGGTGAAGATCCCGATGACCTGGGCCATCACAACGCACCGTGCGCCGCGGCCAGCGCCGACCATTGCTCCGCGCTCGGGAAGCGCGTCGCGCGAAAGCGCACCGGCACGTGCTCAGTCGGCTCCATCAATTCAGACAGCGCCGCCACCGCCGCATCCCAAGGCACGAAGATGGATTGCCCCACCTGGCCATCCTGCATGCGACTGAGCACGACCAGGTCGGTTTGCGGCAGCAGCGTGTCCACGCCCTCGGTCCACACCGAGTAGGTCAGCAGCTGTCCGTCCTTCTCCACGCCAGTGGCCGAGGCGACGAAGATGTCCGTGCCGCGCCGCTGGTGCAGGTCGTCCAGCAGGTTCTTCTGGCCGGCATAGGTCTGGGCGAGGTCGTGGAGCGCGAGTTCGGCGAAAGCCCGGGCGCAAGACGTGGGCGGCGTGAAGACCTGCCAGCGGTCGCCCACCAGCGCGAGCGGCGTGAGCGACAGCCAGCGGGGTTCGGATTCGATGGCCGCCTTGGCCAGCGCCGCCATCACCGACAGGCCCGCTTCGTTGCGGGCGCTGCAGACAAGCAGGGCATTGCGCACCGGCATCAGCGCGACGGGGTCGGCCACGTCGAGGCGGCGGATGAGGTCGGGCAGCAGGATGCGCGAGGGCTCGTAGCTGTCGCCCCAGGCGCCGCGCCACACGCCCGCGGCGATCTCCTGCCAGCCGCCATGTTCGGGTAGGCCGCGCAGGTTGTGCAGCGCGTCGCTGAGCACCTGCTCGAAGTCCACCTGCCAGTTTTCCAGCTGGCCTGCATCGATGCGGCGGATGGCGTTCGGCGTGTCGAAGGCCAGGCCCACGATGAGCGGGCCGGCCAGCGGCCTGGACGCGAGGCGCGTCGGAGCGGCCTCGCCCGGTGCGCCGGACGAGAGCCGCTGCGCGCTCAACAGGCCCATGGCTTCGTCCGCGGCCGTGCGCACGATGGGCAACAAGCGCGGCTTCGCGGCCTCGTAGCCGTCAGGCATTTCCGCCCCTTCGATGGCGTTGCCAAGCACGAACTTGCGCAGCACCGCCGGCCGCTCGGCACGCGGCGCATGGACGTATTCGTGAAAGAGGTTGCCGAGGAAGATGCTGTACTTCTGGCCGTCGCGCTCGCCGCGCACCTCGTTCATCTTCGGGTCGAACTCCGCGGATTGAACGCCGCTCGCGCGTAGCAGCGCGATGGCCTCGCGTGCGACGGACTCGATCGACGGCTTGCTCGAAAAGCGATCCTTGAGCCAGTTCAACATGGCTGTTCCTCCCTTGGCGCTTGCGCGATGGTCGGGGAGTCTAAAGGCCTGCGAGGCCTGGGGCTTGTTGGGCGCTTCGGGTTCACGCTCTCTTGACTCCCACGATATTTCATCTGGTGGGGGCTCCCTCACATCAAGTCACCATTTCACGGGTAGCCGCCCCCTGAACAAGGGGCCATGCGAAGTCGGTACGGACTTACGCTTCGCGCTCCAACAAACAGGAGGAAATACATGCACATGCGCGTCATCGCCGCAATGCTTTGCCTGGGGGCCATGAGCGCCCATGCGGTTCCAGTGGCAGGTCAGGGAACCTGGGAAACCACGCTGCAGGCACGCGACATCGACCACGATGGCGTGGTCGATGCCTACTACGACACGGCGAAGAACATCACCTGGCTGGCGGACGCGAACTACGCCGGCACCACCGGCTACGCCGATGGCTCGGGCACCTACCCGCCGGGCGTTGTGGGCGCGATGGATCCGTGGGTTGCCTCGACCTGGGTGGCTGGCCTGGACGTGCATGGCGTGACCGGCTGGCGCCTGCCGCGCGCGATGAACTACGCACCCGACGGCTGTGCATCGGCCCCCGGCATCGGCCCAGGCATCTACTGCACCTTCACGCCCGAAGCCGGCGTGAACGAGCTGCATGACCTGTTTGCCATCACGCTGGGCAACGGCGCGGGTCTTCCGCTGAACACCGGCGACTTCCTCAATGCCTGGCTGGGCGAGACCGAGTACGTCACGGAAAGCAGCTACAGCGGCTCGCAGATGGCCCCGTCGTTCTCGTCCGCCAGCATCACCTACGTGCCCGGCACCGAGATCATCGCGGTGGAAAGCTTCTCCGACTACGCCTGGGCGGTGCATGACGGCGACATCGCTGCCGTGCCGGAGCCCGAGACCTATGCCTTGATGCTGGCGGGGCTGGGCGTGCTGGGCGTGGCCGCACGTCGCCGTCGGGCGGCTTGAGTCGCTGAAGTAGTGGGAATGGACGGCCTGTCGTGGCAGGTGGTGCCGTCCATCCTGCCTGGGCGGCTCGGCGGTGGTGATGCGGCCCAGGTCATCCGCGTGATGACGGCCGTCATGAAGATGGTCAAGCTCGCCGAGCTCAAGCGCACCCGCAATGCGGGCTGAGCGCGACGCTCAGAAGAGGAAGTAGCGCTGCGCCATCGGCAGGCTCTTCGCGGGCTCGCAGGTCAGGAGCACACCGTCGGCGCGCACCTCGTAGGTCTGCGCATCGATTTCCATGCGCGGGGCGTAGCCGTTCAAGCGCATGTGCTGCTTCTTTGCCGTGCGGCAGCCCTTCACCGCGGACACGCGCTTGTGCAGGTTCAGCACGTCGTGGATGCCGCCCGCGATGGCGGCCTGGCTCATGAAGGTGAGCGAGCCCTGGTGCAGCGCGCCGCCGAAGCTGCCGAACATCGGCCGGTAGTGCACCGGCTGCGGCGTCGGGATGGAGGCATTCGGGTCGCCCATCGCAGCGGCGGCGATGAAGCCGCCCTTGAGGATGAGCGAAGGCTTCACGCCGAAGAAGGCCGGCTTCCACAGCACGAGGTCGGCCCACTTGCCTTCCTCGATGCTGCCCACCTCGTGCGAGATGCCGTTGGCGATGGCGGGGTTGATCGTGTACTTGGCGATGTAGCGCTTGACTCGGGCGTTGTCATTGCGGGGGTTGTTTTCGACGGTCGAAGCGCCCGCTGCATCCGGCGCCAGCCATCCGCGCTGCACCTTCATCTTGTGCGCCGTCTGCCAGGTGCGCACGATCACCTCGCCCACGCGGCCCATGGCCTGCGAGTCGGAACTCATCATGCTGATCGCGCCGAGGTCGTGCAGCACGTCTTCCGCGGCAATCGTCTCGCGGCGGATGCGGCTTTCGGCGAAGGCCAGGTCCTCGGCGATGCTCGCATCGAGGTGGTGGCACACCATCAGCATGTCCAGGTGCTCGTCCACCGTGTTCACGGTGTAGGGCATGGTCGGGTTGGTGGACGAAGGCAGGAAGTTCTCCTCGCCCACCACGCGCAGGATGTCCGGCGCATGGCCGCCGCCCGCGCCCTCGGTGTGAAAGGCGCACAGCGAGCGGCCCTTGGTGGCGGCGATGGTGTCTTCGACAAAGCCCGATTCGTTGAGTGTGTCGCTGTGGATGCTGACCTGCGTGTCGGTCTCGTCGGCGACGCCCAGGCAGCAGTCGATGGCCGAGGGCGTGGTGCCCCAGTCTTCGTGCAGCTTCAGGCCGATCACGCCCGCCTCGATCTGCTGGCGCAGCGCCTGCGGCTGGCTGGCGTTGCCCTTGCCGAGGAAGCCGAGGTTCATCGGGAACGCATCGGCCGCCTGCAGCATGCGGGCGATGTTTTCGGGCCCCGGCGTGCACGTCGTGGCGAAGGTGCCAGTGGCGGGGCCTGTGCCGCCGCCGAGCATGGTGGTGACGCCGCTCATCAGCGCCTCTTCGATCTGCTGCGGGCAGATGAAGTGGATGTGGCTGTCGATGCCGCCGGCCGTGACGATCATGCCCTCGGCCGCGATGATCTCGGTGCCCGGGCCGATGACGATGTCCACGCCCGGCTGCACGTCCGGGTTGCCGGCCTTGCCGATCTTCGCGATGCGCGAGCCGCGCAGCCCGATGTCCGCCTTCACGATGCCCGCGTGGTCGACGATGAGCGCATTGGTGAGCACGCAATCCACCGCCTCGTGCGCACCGGGGCCGTTGACCTCCTGCGACTGGCCCATGCCGTCGCGGATGGTCTTGCCGCCGCCGAACTTCACCTCCTCGCCGTAGCGGGTGAAGTCGTGCTCGACCTCGATGATGAGCTCGGTGTCGGCCAGCCGCAGGCGGTCGCCGGTGGTGGGGCCGAACATCTCGGCATAGGCGCGTCGGGGGATGGTTGCCATGGGATGCGTCCGTTTGTGTGTGTCGGGCGTTTTCTCACCACAGAGGACACAGAGAACACAGAGAAAAGCTCTTCCTCGGTGTTCTCTGTGTGCTCTGTGGTTGAACTCTTCGGCTCTTCAAAGACTGCCTTGCACGAGTCCGCGGAAGCCGTAGACCTGCCTGTTGCCCGCGTAGTCCACCAGCTCCACCGTGCGCTGCTGCCCCGGCTCGAAGCGCACGGCAGTGCCGGACGCGATGTTCAGCCGCATGCCTCGGGCCGCGTCGCGGTCGAAGCGCAAGGCGGCGTTGGTCTCGGCGAAGTGATAGTGCGAGCCGACCTGGATCGGCCGGTCGCCGGAGTTCTCCACCACCAGCGTGACGGTGCGGCCGCCTTCATTGAGAACCAGCTCACCGTCCTCGGTGAACAGCTCGCCGGGGATGACTCCGGAGATGAGGCCGGCCGTCACGCGAAAGGCCCGAGCAGCACCACGCCGAAGAGGGCCAGCGCCGCGCCACCCACCCGCGGCAGCCAGGGCGCACGGCGCGGCAGCCAGCGGCCGAGCGCGATGCCTAAGCCTTGCAACAGCAGCGTGGCCACGAGCATGCCGGTCAGCGCGAAGGCCTGTGTCGGCCCTGCGAGCTCGACGCCGTGCGCGGCGCCATGGAACAGCGCGAACACGCCGGCCATGAGCGCAGCGGCCCACGCGGGCATCTGCCAGCGCATGGCGACCAGCAGGCCCAGCACGAAGACCGAGCACGCGATCATCGGCTCGACCCCGCCGATGGGCGCATCGATGGAGCCGAGCATCGCGCCCACCGCCATGAAGCCCGCGAAGACGAGCGGCGCGATCGCCGCACGCTGGGCGGTCATCGCGCTCCACAGGCCCAGCGCCAGCATCGCGGTCCAGTGGTCGATGCCGGTAAAGGGATGCACGAAGCCCTGCGCCAATGCCCCCAGCGCCGACATTGCGTCGTGATGCGCGGCCTGGTCGCTGCCCACATGCGCAGCGCAGATGCCGGGGAGTGCAAGGCCCAGGGCCAGGACGGCCGGGACGGCAAGGTCGGCCGCGCGGACGCGCCGCCATGCATGTCGCGAGATGTTCAAGCGCTTTCTCCTTGAGACTGGGTTGCGGCCGCGCCGTTCAGACGATCGGCTGGTGCACCGTGACCAGCTTGGTGCCATCGGGGAAGGTGGCTTCCATCTGGATCTCGGGAATCATCTCGGCGACGCCGTCCATCACGTCGGCACGGGTGAGCACGGTCTTGCCGTCGCTCATGAGCTCGGCCACCGACTTGCCGTCGCGGGCGCCTTCCATGATGGCCGCGCTGATGAGGGCGACCGCCTCGGGGTAGTTGAGCTTGAGCCCGCGTGCGCGGCGCCGTTCGGCGAGCAATGCGGCTGTGAAGATCAGCAGCTTGTCCTTCTCGCGGGGCGTGAGTTCCATGGGGGCGCAAATTAGCAGGAGGTGTGCCACTTTACTCGCTGCGCGCGCAGCGGCGGCATGGGGCTTGCGGAAGAGTTCGCCACCATGGCCGCCGTCCCCACCGCCGCGTCCGACAGTCCCCGCGTCGGGCCTGCTTCGTCCACTTCGGTGCGCACCGAGGCGGTGCAGCGCGTCGTCAAGGTGCGTCGCGACTACAACGAGTGGGTCGCGCGCGAGACCATGGAGGACTACGCGCTGCGCTTCACGCCGCACAGCTTTCGCAAGTGGTCGGAGCTGCGGGTGGCCAACACCGCGTTCGGCGCCGCGTCCTTCCTGGTGCTGGAGGCGGTGGGCGCGACGCTGCTGGTGGAGTACGGCTTCGTCAATGCTTTCTGGGCGATCATCGCCACCGGGCTCGTCATCTTCCTCGCGGGCCTGCCCATCAGCCGCTATGCGGCGCGGCACGGCGTGGACATGGACCTGCTCACCCGCGGTGCGGGCTTCGGCTACATCGGCTCCACCGTCACCTCGCTGATCTACGCGAGCTTCACGTTCATCTTCTTCGCGCTCGAGGCGGCGGTGATGGCCTACGCGCTGGACCTCGCCTTCGACATCCCGCCCGCCTGGGGCTACCTGATCTGCGCGTTGGTGGTCGTGCCGCTGGTGACGCACGGCGTGACGGTGATCAGCCGGCTTCAGGTGTGGACGCAGCCGCTGTGGATCTTCCTGCTCGTCGTGCCCTATGTGTTCGTGTTCCAGAAGAACCCGGGCGTGTTGAAGGAGCTGACCGGCTACGCGGGCGCGAGCGGGGCCGGCGGGCAGTTCGACGTGGCGATGTTCGGCGCCGCGATGACGGTGGGCATCGCGCTCATCACGCAGATGGGCGAGCAGGTCGACTACTTGCGCTTCATGCCGGCGCTCACGAAGAAGAACCGCGTGCGGTGGTGGGCGGGCGTGCTCATCGGCGGGCCGGGCTGGGTGGTGCCGGGCGTGTTGAAGATGCTGGGCGGTGCGTTGCTCGCCTACCTCGCCATCAGCCATGCTGTGCCAGTGGACCGGGCGGTGGACCCGAACCAGATGTACCTCGCGGCCTACGAGTACGTCTTTCCGCGCGCCACCTGGGCGATCGCGGCGACTGCCTTGCTGGTGCTCGTGTCGCAGCTGAAGATCAACGTGACCAACGCGTATGCCGGGTCGCTCGCCTGGTCGAACTTCTTCGCGCGCCTCACGCACAGCCACCCGGGGCGGGTGGTGTGGGTCATCTTCAACACCGTCATCGCCTTGATGCTGATGGAGCTGAACGTGTTCTCGGCGCTGGGCCGGGTGCTCGGGCTGTACTCGAACATCGCCATCAGCTGGATGATGGCCGTGGTGGCGGACCTCGTGATCAACAAGCCCATGGGCTGGTCGCCGAAGGGCATCGAGTTCAAGCGGGCACACCTGTACGACATCAACCCGGTGGGCGTGGGGGCGATGGGCTTGGCATCGGTGCTGTCGATCGCGGCGTACCTCGGCTGGCTCGGCGCGATGGCGCAGGCGTTCTCGGCCTTGATTGCGCTGGCGACGGCGTTCGTGACGTCGCCGTTGATTGCGTGGTGGACGAAGGGGAAGTACTACCTCGCGCGGGAGCCGCTGTCTTCGCGCTCTGAATTTGCCGCGGCCGAAACCAGTCCCGCTCACCCTGACCCTTCGACAGGCTCAGGACAGGGTACGCCTATCGGCGTATCGAAGGGCCGTCCGGTGTCCGCGCTGCACTTCGATACCTCAGTGCGAACGGGTGTGGATGGCGACGCTTCGACAAGCCCGCCCCGAACGGGTCTGAGCACCTGCACAATCTGTGAGCGGGCATACGAACCCGACGACATGGCCTACTGCCCCGCCTACCTCGGCCACATCTGCTCCCTGTGCTGCTCGCTCGACGCGCGCTGCAACGACATGTGCAAGCCCGAGGCAAGCTGGTCCGCGCAGTGGCAGGCGGCGGCGCGCAAGCTGCTGCCCAGCGTCATGTGGCACAAGCTGGACACCGAGCTCGGCCGCTACCTGCTGTCGATGAGCGCCGTGGTGCCGATGCTGGGCATGCTCTTCTACATGATCTACCGCCACGAGCTGCGGCAGATGCCCGAGATGGCCGACGGCGTGCGCGAGGCATTGGCGCAGGGCATCGGCCTCGGCTTCATCAAGGTGTACGCGGCACTGGTCGTCGTCACGGCCATCGTCACCTGGTGGATCGTGCTCACGCACAAGAGCCGCCAGGTGGCGCAGGAAGAAAGCAACCGCCAGACGCAGGCGCTCAACGAGCAGGCGATGGCGTTGCGCCGCGAGATCGAATCGCACCAGCGCACCGACGAGGCGCTGCAGCAGGCCAAGCGCACGGCCGACCTCGCCAACCAGGCCAAGAGCCGCTACATCTCGTCCATCAGCCACGAGCTGCGCACGCCGCTGAACAGCATCATCGGCTACGCGCAACTGCTGGACGAGGACGACAGCGTGCCGCCGCACCGCAAGCAGGCGGTGAGCGTCATCCGCCGCGGCGGCGACCACCTGCTGTCGCTCATCGAAGGCACGCTGGACATCGCGCGCATCGAGGGTGGCAAGCTCACGCTGGACGTGAAGCCCATGCGCTTCCAGGAGTGCGTGCAGCAGATCGTGCGCATGTTCGAGCTGCAGGCGGCCGGCAAGGGGCTCGCGTTCCGGCACGAGTTCAACGGCGCCATTCCCGAGGTCGTGCGCACCGACGAGAAGCGCATGCGGCAGGTGCTCATCAACGTGCTGGGCAATGCGGTCAAGTTCACGAGCGACGGGCAGGTGGTGTTCCGCCTGAGCTATGCACGCGAGATGGCGGTGTTCGAGATCGAGGACACCGGCCCCGGCATCGCGCGGCACGAGATCGACGAGGTGTTCGAGCCCTTCGCGCGCGGCAGCGCGGTGAGCAGCGCGGCGGGCGGCGGCACGGGCCTGGGCCTCACGATCAGCAAGATGCTCACCGACCTCATGGGCGGCGAGATGACGGTGCACAGCAAGGTCGCGACCGCCGACGATCCTGCGTCGGGCACGCTGTTCCGCATCCGCCTCTTCCTGCCCGAGGTGCGCGCCGCGGTGGCCGAGCGCGAGCTGCCGCGAGTCACGCGCATCGGCTATGCCGGCACGCGGCGCATGGTGCTGGTGGTGGACAACGAGGAGATCGATCGCGACCTGCTCGTCAACGTGCTGGCGCCGCTGGGCTTCGACGTGCGGCGCGCGGCGTCCGGCCTGGAGTGCCTGGAGATGCTGCGCAGCATTCAGCCCGACGCCATCCTGATGGACCTTGCGATGCCCGGCATCGACGGCTGGGAGACCATCCGCCGCCTGCGTGCCGAAGGCCTGAGCCGCGCGCCGGTGGCCATCGTGTCGGCCAACGCCTTCGACCGCGGGCTGGACAACGACGTGGGCATCGTGCCGAGCGACTTCGTGCTCAAGCCAGTGCGCAAGAGCGAGCTGCTCGATTGGCTCGGGCGTGCGCTGGCGCTGGAGTGGCTCCACGCGCCGGCGGGAGCATTGCCGGTAGCCGAGAGGATTGCGCATGCGGCGGCGTCACCGTCTGCCCCGGTCCCCGCGTCTATCGCTGCGTTCGTCTATCCGAATGAGGTGCGCCTGCAGGCGCTGCACGACACCGTCCAGCTCGGCTACCTGCGCGGCATCATGCGGCTGCTCGACGAGATCGAGGCCGAGTCGCCCGCGTGCGCCGGCTTCGTCGCGCACCTGCGCGAGCTGGCGCGGCAGTTCCAACTCGACGCCATGACCGGCGTCCTCCGAAAGGCACGCGATGCACGCATTGCTGAATGACCCGGCGTCCCAGGCGCGCTTGCCCGGCCGCGACGACATCGACCGCCCCACCGCGGACGTCGTGCTCATCGTGGACGACGTGCCCGACAACCTCTCGCTGCTGCACGACGCGCTCGATGAAGCCGGCTATGCAGTGCTCGTCGCCACCAGCGGCGAGGCCGCGCTGCTGCGCGCCTCGCAAGCCTTGCCCGACATCGTGTTGCTGGATGCGGTGATGCCCGGCATGGACGGCTTCGAGGTGGCGCGCCGATTGAAGTCGCAGCCCGACACGGCGCACATCCCCATCGTCTTCATGACCGGGCTGACCGAGACCGAGCACGTGGTGGCCGCCTTCCAGGCTGGCGGCGTCGACTACGTCACCAAACCCATCCGGCCGCGCGAAGTCATCGCACGCATCGCCGTGCACATGCAGGGCGCCCGGCAGGCGCGCCAGGCCCGCAATGCGCTGGACGCCTTCGGCCACGCGACCATGGCCATCCAGATCGGCAGCGGCCGCGCCGTGTGGCAGACGCCGCTGGCGCGCAAGCTGCTGCAGTCCTACTTCGGCGCGATGGACACCAGCGCCGCATCCACCGAAGTCCCGCAACAACTGCTGAACTGGCTGCAGGCACAGTCCGCGCTCGCCGCGCAAGGCCAGGCGCCCAAGCCGCTGGCGCTCGTCAACGGCGCACGCCAGCTCGTCATCAACCTGCAGGAGCGCACGAGCGACGAGGACTGGCTCATCGTGATGCGCGAGGTGTCGGACACGGCCGTGGTCGAAGCCATGATGCAGTCCTTCCGACTCACGCTGCGCGAGGCCGAGGTGCTGTACTGGGTCGTCAAGGGCAAGACCAACCGCGACATCGGCGACATCCTCGGCTCCAGCCCCGCGACGGTGAAGAAGCACCTCGAGCATGTGTACGAGAAGCTGGGGGTGGAGACGCGCACCGCGGCGGCCAGCTTGGCGATGAGCAAGGTGGGAGAGCTGGCTCGGCGCGTTTGAGTTTGCGTGGCGGAGCTTGTTGGGCTCTGTCTGCTGCACCAGTTGGAACCACGGAGGACACAGAGAACACAGAGCAAAGCATTCCTCTGTGTTCTCTGTGTCCTCTCGGTGTCCTCTGTGGCGAGGAAGAGGCTTGCGCGAATGGATAGGCTGCTTCGACGCCTCTGCCTCAGCGACCGATCTCAGAGTCAATCTGCAGCTTCAAGTCCGACTGCCCGACGCTCACGTTCTGCAGCAGGCCTTGCAAGTCACCGCTCTGCGGCATCGCATTCCCGCTCTTGGACACCCGTGCCCCGACGATGACCTTGTTGACGCCCGACAACTTCGCCGCCGGCGACATCGCCATGCTGTCGTCCAGCTTGAAATCGAAGGGCAGGTCCTTCACCTGCTTGCGGATGATGGCCAGCGGCATACGCGGGCCTTCGGATGCGCGGGCGAAGACGAAGACGGTGTCGTCGGGCGACACACGGCCCTTGAGCTTGTCGGACAAGCTGACCGTGCCGCTGACCTGGGCGCTGCCGACAGCAGGCGATGGTGATTCGCCGGAAACAGTCGCCCCCGACGTCGCCGCGGGCATGCCTGCCATCTGCCGTGCTTCCGCGATGCTGTCGCGGATCTGCTGCGCCATCGGGCTGTCGGGCGGCTCGACCTTCGCAAGCTGCTCCCAATAGTCGATCGCGAGCTTGTAGTCCTTGCGGCCGAAGGCGGCAGTGCCGGCGAGGGCGAGTGCCTTCGGATGCTTCGGGTTGGCCTTGAGCGCGCGTTCGATGAGTGCGCGCGGCTCGCCTTCGAGGTCCTTGTTGTTGTTCAGCGCGACGGCGACCGCGTAGTCCGAGAGCAGCGTCGGATCGGTGGGGCGCAGCTTCTCGGCCTGCTTGAACGCATCCACCGACTGCTGCTGCTTGCCGAGCGCGGCGTAGGTTCGCGCGAGCATCTGCCAGCCGTCGGCGTCGTCGGGCTGGGCCTTGAGGTGATCGACGAGGCGATTGATCATCGACTCGATCTTGGCCATGGCTTCGGCGCGCGATGCCGCCGCGGCGGGGCTTTCCGCGGCATCGCCGGGCGCGCCGCGGTTCGACGAACCCGGCCCGAGCGCCAGGCGGCTCGGTGCGCCGAGCCATGCGTAGCCGCCCGTGGCCACCACCGCCACGAACACGGCGATCAGTGCGACCAGGCTCGTGGAGCCGCCGACGGGTGCCGCCGGCAGCGAAGAATCGGCCGGCGCCATCGCCTTGCCGCGCCACCACAGCGTGCGCGTGAGCAGCACCACGGCGGCGACGCACAGCAGCGCCGCCATCAATACGAAAACTGTCATGGACGCACCTCGGGTTCAGCGCCGTCCAGTTCGTCGGGCTCGAAGCGGTCGTCGCTCATGCGGGTGCGACGACGCAGGATCAGGATGAGGCCGATCAGGCCTCCCACCAGCAGCACACCCGGCCCGAACCACAGCAGCCAGGTGGTGGCCTTCACGGGCGGGCGGTACAGCACGAAATCGCCGTAGCGATCGGTCATGTACTGCAGCACCTGCTGATCGGTCTGGCCCTTCTGCAGCAGCTCGCGGATCTGCTGGCGCAGGTCGATGGCGAGGTCGGCATGCGAATCGGCGATGGTCTGGTTCTGGCACACGAGGCAGCGCAGCTCGGTGGCGATGGCCATCATGCGGGCCTCGAGCGCAGGGTCGGCGGCGACGGGCGCGGCGTCCTTGGCAACGGAAGCGCCTGCAACGAGCACCGCGAACATCAATGCGATGAGCTTATGCATTGAGCTCTTTCAACAAAGGCGAGATTCGCTTGTCGATCACCTCCGGCGTCAGAGGCCCGATGTGCTTCATGCGGATCACGCCGCGCTTGTCGATGACGAAGGTCTCGGGCACGCCGTACACGCCGAAGTCGATGCCCACGCGGCCGTTCTGGTCGAAGATGGACAGGTCGTAGGGGTTGCCGAACTGCTGCAGCCAGCCCATGCCGTCGGCGCGCTGGTCCTTGTAGTTCAGGCCGATGATGGGCACGGCCTTGCTCTTCGAATACGCCACCAGCAGCGGATGCTCCTCGCGGCAGGCCACGCACCACGAGGCCCAGACGTTGAGCATCCACACCTTGCCCAGCATGTCGTCGCGGCGCACGGTGGTGTTGGGGTCGTCCAGCCGCGTCAGCGCGAAGGCGGGCGCTGGCTTGTTGATCAAGGGCGAAGGCACCTCGTGCGGGTCGAGCCGCAGGCCGCGCCACAAGAAGAAGACCAGCAGGGCAAAGAGCCCGAGCGGAATGATGAATCGCAGGCTCTTCATGCCTGGGCTCCCGATGATGCAATGGTGGACGCGCTTTCCTGCTTTTGCTTGACGCGGTAGCGGCGGTCGCTCGCGGCCAGCGCGCCGCCCAGCGCCATCAGCAGGCATCCGCCCCAGATCCAGTCGACGAAGGGCTTGACGTACACGCGCACGATCCAGGCGCCGCCTTCCACCGGCTCGCCCAGCGAGACGTAGAGGTCGCGGGTGAAGCCGGGGTCGATGGCGGCTTCGGTCATGGGGTTGCGCTGCACGCGGTAGATGCGCTTCTCGGGGTGCAGCTCTTCCACCTTGCGGCCGTTGCGGCTCACCTCGACCAGGCCGCGCACGGCGTCGTAGTTGGGCCCGTCGACGTTCTTCAATCCGGCGAAGAAGAAGGTGTAGCCGGACACCTCGGTGCTGTCGCCCACCGCCATCTTCACGTCGCGCTCGACCTCGTAAGTGTTGACCATGCTCACGCCGAAGGCGAAGGCCGCGACGCCCAGGTGCGCGACGAACATGCCCACCATCGCGCGCGGCAGCAGCCGCACGCGTGCGAGGATGCCGCCGTGCACGCCGCCGCTCGGGCGCACGCGCTCCCAGATGTCGGTCGCGATGGAGGTGAGCACCCAGAACGCCATCAGGAAGCCCATGGTGGCGCCGGCCGTCACATGGCCCATCAGCCAGCCGGTCAAGAGCGCGGCGACCACGGTGATGCCCGCGGCCCAGCGCAGGCGCTTGGCGAGTTCAGGCAGCTCGGCCTGCTTCCAGCGCGCCAGCGGCCCGATGCCCACGAGGAAGATGACCGGCACCATCAATGGCACGAACACCGTGGCGAAGTAAGGCGGGCCCACCGAGATCTTGCCCATGCCCATCGCATCGAGCGCGAGCGGGTAGAGCGTGCCCAGCAGCACCGACAGCATCGCCACCACGAAGAGCACGTTGTTCATCAGCAGCATGGTCTCGCGCGAGACGAGGCCGAAGCGCGAGCCCAGGCCGATGGAGGGCGCGCGCCACGCATACAGCACCAGCGAGCCGCCGATCACTACGACGAGGAAGCCGAGGATGAACAGCCCGCGGCCCGGATCGGTGGCAAACGCATGCACCGACGACAGCACGCCCGAGCGGACGAGGAAGGTGCCCAGCAGCGACAGCGAGAAGGCGACGATCGCGAGCAGCACCGTCCATGACTTGAAGGCGCCGCGCTTCTCCGTCACCGCCAGCGAATGGATGAGCGCGGTGCCTGCAAGCCAGGGCATGAAGGAGGCGTTCTCCACCGGGTCCCAGAACCACCAGCCGCCCCAGCCGAGCACGTAGTAGGCCCAGATCGAGCCGAGCATGATGCCCACGGTGAGGAAGCACCATGCCGCGGTGGTCCACGGCCGCGTCCAGCGCGCCCAGGTGGCGTCCAGGTTGCCGCCCAGCAGCGCGGCCACGGCGAACGAGAAGGCCACCGAGAAGCCGACGTAGCCCATGTAGAGCATGGGCGGGTGCACCACCATGCCGGGGTCCTGCAGCAGCGGGTTCAGGTCGTTGCCGTCCATGGGCACCGGGAACAGCCGCTCGAAGGGGTTCGAGGTCGTGAGCATGAACAGCAGGAAGCCCGCGCCGATCAAGCCCATCACGCCCAGGATGCGCGCCACCACGGGCGCGGGCAGGTGCTTGCTGAACTGGCTCACCGCCAGCATCCACACGCACAGCATCATCAGCCACAGCAGCAGCGAGCCCTCGTGGCCGCCCCACACGCCCGCGATGCGGTACTGCAAGGGCAGGGCGCTGTTGGAGTTGGTGGCGACGTACAGCACCGAGAAGTCGTTGCGCACGAAGCTCGCGGCCAGGCAGACGAAGGCGAAGCCCACGAGCAGGAAGAGCGTCTGGGCGGCGGGCCGCGCAAGCGAGGTCCACTGCGGCTTGCCCTGCGCGGCGCCGATGATGGGCAGCGTGCCGAGGATGGCCGCCACGGCCAGCGCCAGCAGCAGCGAGAGTTGTCCGAGCTCGGGAATCATTTGCCGGCCTCCTTCATGATGGTGCCGGACGTCTTCATGGGCGGCTGGCCGGCGCGCTTGAGCGCTTCGCCGGCCTCGGGCGGCATGTAGTTCTCGTCGTGCTTGGCGAGCACCTCGCGTGCGACGAACACGCCGTCGGGGCCGACCTGGCCTTGCGCCACCACGCCCTTGCCCTCCTTGAAGAGGTCCGGAAGGATGCCCTGGTAGCGCACGGGAATCGTCTTGACCGTGTCGGTCACGAGAAAGCTCACCGTGACGCCGTCTCGCTTGAGGCTGCCGGCCTCGACCAGCCCGCCCAAGCGGAAGGTGCGGCCCACCGGTGCCTCCTTGGACGCCACCTGCGAGGGCGAATAGAAGAACACGAGGTTGCTCTGGAAGGCGTTGAGCACGAGCGCGGTGGCCACGCCGACGGCGGCCACGATGCCGCCGATGATGGCGAGGCGTTTCTGGCGGGGTTTCATGAGTCGTTGTCCTGAGGTTCGGATGCTTCGATGGCCTGCGCTGCCGCGCGTTCCCTGCGCCGGGCGACGAACCAGGGTTCCGCGAGCATCAGCACGGCGGTGACGGCATAGGCGCCCCACACGTACAGGCCGTAGCCGCCCATGTCGAAGAACTCGGAGGCACTGTGCCAGTTCATGCGTGGCGCTCCTTGCGCGAGATCAGCTCACGCACCCAGTCGGTATGCGATTCGCGCTCGAGGACGATGGCCCGCGCCCGCATGAACACCACCGCGAAGGCGTAGGCCCAGAAGGCGAAGGTCATGATGAGCATGGCGGTGAGCATGGTGTGGGCCATCTTGGGCGCGGCCGTCATGCTGATGGTGGCGCCCTGGTGGAGCGTGTTCCACCAGCGCACCGAGAAATAGATGATGGGCACGTTCACCGCGCCGATGATCGCCAGGAGCGCGCCGGCCTTGTCGGCGCGGCGCACGTCGTCGATGGCCTCGGTGAGGGCGATGTAGCCCACGTACAGGAAGAGCAGGATCAGTTCGGACGTGAGCCGCGCGTCCCACACCCACCAGGTGCCCCAGGCCGGCTTGCCCCAGAAGGCGCCGGTCCACAGGGCGATGAAGGTGAAGAGGGCCCCGGTGGGGGCGAGCGCATGCGACAGCATCGATGCCATGCGGGCGTTGAAGGCCCAGCCGATGGCGGCCCAGAAGGCCATGGCCATGTAGATCACCATCGACATCCAGGCCGCAGGCACGTGGATGAAGATGATGCGGTAGGACTCGCCCTGCTGGGCGTCGGTGGGCGCGACGAAGAAGCCGATGTAGAGGCCGACGATGCTCAGCACGATGGACACGGCCCACAGCCAGGGCACGAGCGTGCCGGCCAGCGCGTAGAAGCGCGAAGGCGCCGCGAAGGTGAAGAACCGCAGCGGCGATGGGCTGGTGGGCGGTGCGGTGGGTGCTCGGGCGGTCATGGGTCTGCTCGTTCGGCGGATCGTTCTGCGGATCACTCTGCTGATATTCGCAAGGCGGCGGCCGCCGCGGGCGGTGCGGTCAGCGCGGTGAAGATCAGCAAGGCGCCAAGTATCGAATAGTGCGCCATGCTCGATTGCCCGGCCTCCACGGCACCCACGGCGCCGGTGCCGAAGATGAGGGCGGGAATCGACAAAGGCAACACGAGAAGAATGATCAACACGCCCGCGCTGCGCAAGCCCAGCGTGAGGGCGGCCCCGACCGCGCCCAGTAGGCTGAGCGTGGGCGTGCCCAGCAGCAGCGAGACGGTGAGCGCGGCGATCGACGCCGGGTGCATGTCGAACAGCAGGCCGAAGAGCGGCGCGGCGATGGTCAGCGGCAGGCCTGTGAGCGTCCAGTGGGCGGCCGACTTCGCCACCGCCACCACCACCGCGCTTTGCCCCGTGAGCAGCATCTGCTCCAGCGAGCCGTCGGCATGGTCCTGGGCGAAGAGGCTGGTGAGCGAGAGCATGGCCGCCAGCAGCGCGCAGACCCACACGACGCCCGGCGCGATCAGCCGCAGCGTGTCGTGCTCCGGGCCCACGCCCAGGGGGAAGAGGCTCACCGCCACCACGAAGAACACCACGGGCAGCAAGGCCTCGATGCGGCGGCGCATCGCGAGGCGAATGTCGCGCAGGAAGAGGGCGAGGAAGAGCGATCGCATGCAGGTTCAGCGGCGCGGCGCGTAGGCGTCGAGGTCGATCTCGAGCGGCGCGAGGCGGGCGCTGTCCAGCGGCAGGTGGCTCGTGAGCAGCACGCTGCCGCCGCGCGCGACGTGGCCTTCGAGCAGGTCATTGAGCCGGGTGATGCCGTCCACGTCCAGCGCGTCGAAGGGCTCGTCCAGCACCCACAGCGACGGACCCGGCTCGACGGCCAAGCGAGCCAGCGCGACGCGGCGGCGCTGGCCCTGCGACAGCGTGCGCACGAAGGCGTTGCGGCGGCTGCCCATCTCCAGCCGCGCAAGCGCCGCGTGGGCGGTGGCCGCGTCACTCGGGCGGCCATGGATGCGCAGCAGGAACTGCAGCGCCTCGGTCACGGTGAGGTCGTCCTTGAGCGCATTGGCGTGGCCGATGAAGACGAGCCGGTCGCGGAAGTCGCTGGAGCGCCGCACGGGTTCGCCATCGGCCGTGACCTCGCCGTGCTCAGGCGTCGACAGGCCCGCGGCCAGGCGCAGGAGGCTGGTCTTGCCGCGGCCGTTGTGCCCGCGCAGCCAGACGATGCGCCCGGGCGGCAGGTTGAGGTTCAGGTCCTGGAAGAGAAGCCGCGTGCCGCGCCGGCAAGCCAGCGTGGCGGCGTGGAGATGCGGTGCGGCGATGGCGGCGGGGGAGGTGGACAAAAGCGGGCAGCGGACAAGCGAAACGGCGATTGTCGTTGCAAGTGCCGGGCCTTGATGTGGGGCAGATCAAGGGATGCATCGCTTCGCCTGCGGGAGGCCGGAATCTGGCTGGATTCGGCCGCTAACCCGTTGATTTGGGATGAATTTCCCAAAGTTGACGACCCGCTGTCACGAACCCAAACATACCCGCTGTTACAAATGACGCAACTGCACGCGGCGAAGCACAAAAACCGTCACCAGGGCGCGCGTTACACATTGCAAGTGCTGCTTGAATTGCCAACTATTGACGCCTTTGCGGTGCCGTGAGCCGCGAACATGCGCCTACCGGCCCGGCACGTGAACTGCGTGTTGATTGCCGGGGTGTCATGCGTCCTGCGAGACGGGGTCATGCGGGAGAACCCCAGGAGAGTGGGCAGTACACCAACCGTCAGACCACCAACTATCGGGGGATTCCTTTGTCATGATCGGCACCGCCAAGGCCACGAGGTTCGGCACGCGCGTCTACGGCAACGGCCGTTCGCGTGCAGCTGCATCGGCCGCCCACGGTGACTGGTTCGGCCGCGAGGAAGCCATCATGGGCACCGCCATCAAGGTGGAGCTGTGGGCCGCCGGCCGCGACGAAGGCGAGGCCGCGATCGACGCTGTGATGGCCGAGATGCATCGCATCGACGCCGCGATGAGTCCGCACAAGCCCGACTCCGAGCTCTCGCGCATCAACCGCGACGCCGCCGCCCGGGCCGTGCCGCTCAGCGACGAGATGTTCAGCCTCGTCGAGCGCTCCATCGAGTTCTCCAACCTGTCCGCCGGCGCGTTCGACATCACGTACGCGAGCGTCGGCCAGCTCTACGACTATCGGGCGGGCGTTGCCCCGAGCGACGACGAGATCGCCGTCGCCCGCCAGGCCATCGGTTACCGGCAACTGCAACTGGACCCGCGCGAGCGCACGCTGCGCTTCCTGCGCGAAGGCATGCGCATCGACCTGGGCGGCTTCGCCAAGGGCCATGTGGTGGACACGAGCACGGCCATCCTCAAGCGCCGCGGCATCCGCCATGCCTTCGTGAGCGCGGGCGGCGACAGCCGCGTCATCGGCGATCGCCGTGGACGTCCCTGGGCCATCGGCATCCGCGACCCGCGCCGCGAAGACGGCGTGGTCGCGGTTCTTCCTCTTGAAGACGTGGCCATCTCCACCTCCGGCGACTACGAACGCTTCTTCGAGAAGAACGGCGTTCGCTGCCACCACCTGATCGACCCGCGCACCGGCCGATCGCCGGCCAGCGTGCACAGCGTGACCATCCTCGCGGAAGACGGCCTCACCACCGAGGCGCTGTCCAAGTCGGTGTTCGTGCTGGGCGTGACCCAAGGAATGCAACTCGTGGAATCGCTGCCCGGCGTGGACGCCGTGGTCATCGATGCCGCGGGACAACTTCATTACTCGACCGGGTTGCAGGGCGCTCGTCCTCAAACCAGGCAATAACCACTAGTCGCTCGTTCACGGGAACTCGACAGGAGCACACATGAAACATCTCGGAGGATTGGGCGCGCTCGCGCTCTTGATGGCTGCCACGACCGCGGGCCTCGTCGCCTGTGGCGCCGGCAGCAACGGCACGGATGCGGCCACGGTCACGGTGCAGGGCGACGTGCCCATCGCCTACGTGATGCGTGCCAACACGATCAGCATGAACCCGACCAACGGCGCGCCCTCGGCCGCCGGCGGCGACCTGCTGATCCGCGAGAAATCATCGCCCACCGCGCCTGAGCACAACATCACCGCGCCAATCACGCAGGGCAAGGGCGATGTGTCCGACCCCGAGGTGTCCTACGACGGCAAGAAGATCATCTTCGCGCTGAAGTGCCCGACGTCCAACACCTCCACGATCGACGGCGGCCCCGCATGCACGGGCCGCTGGAACATCTGGGAATACGACATGAGCAAGGGCGGCCTGACCGGCGGCACCTTCAAGCGGCTCACGAATTCCACGAATGACGACGACGTGGACCCGGCCTACCTGCCGGCCGGCCGCGGCTTCGTGTTCAGCTCCAACCGCCAGACCAAGTCGCACATCAACCAGGCGCTGGGCCAAAGCTACTACGCGCTCGACGAGTACGAGCGCGAGCGCGTGTTCAACCTGCACACGATGGACGCGGAAGGCAAGAACATCACGCAGATCTCGTTCAACCAGAGCCACGACCGCAACCCGGTGGTGCGCCCGAACGGCGACATCATGTTCTCGCGCTGGGACCACGTCGGCGGACGCAACCACTTCAAGGTGTTCCGCGCCAAGCCCGACGGTACCGACATGTTCGTGCTGTACGGCGCGCACAGCGACGGCAACAGCTTCCTGCACCCGCGGGACATGGACCCCAAGGGCAAGTACAACGGCTACCTCGCCTCCGACCTGATGCCGCTGTCTCGCACGCATGAAGGCGGCGCGCTGGTCTTCGTGGACGCGGCCAACTTCTCCGAGCAGGACCGTCCGATCAACCCGCAGGTCACCGCCACGAGCGGCCAGCAGCAGGTGACGGCCAAGGCGCTGAGCATCGGCGGCGGCCTCTCGCAATTCGGCCGCATCACCACGCCGTACCCGCTGTGGGACGGCACCGACCGCGTGCTCCTGGCCTACAAGCCTTGCGAAGTCACCAAGGACGGCGTCGAGACGCTGTGCGCCAACGTGCCCGCCGCCGATCTCGCCCGCCTGACCGAGATGGAGCGCACGGACGCCGAGATCGCCGCCGATTCGGTCAAGGACAACGTCCGCCCGAACTACGCCATCCACATGTTCGACCCGGCCACCCAGGAGATGCGAATCGTCGCATCGCCGCCGGCCGGCTTCATGTACACCGACCCGGTGGCCATCATGGAGCGGCCCGAGCCGAATGTCGTCGACCCGATCAGCCTGGACCCGACGCTCGCCGCGGCCAACATGGGCCTGCTGGAAGTGCGAAGCGTCTATGACACCGACGAACTCGGCCGCATGGGCGACAACGTGATCACCGCCGCCGACCTGCCGGCCGGTTGCACCACCGCCATCGCCAAGACCGCGCCCACCGACCCGAACGACACGCGTTCGCAGGTGGCCGACATCGCCAAGATCAAGGACCCGGCGGACAAGGCCTACGGCTGCGCGCCGGCCCGCTTCATCCGCGCGGTGCGCGCCGTGCCGCCGGTGCAAAGCTCCATGGGCCTGCGCAGCGCGATCGGCGAGACCGACTTCGAGATGCAGCAGATCCTCGGCTACGCGCCGATCGAGCCGGACGGTTCGTTCAAGCTGCAGGTGCCTGCCGACACGCCGATCGCGCTGGCGGTCGTCGATTCGCAAGGCCGTGCCTTCCAGACGCACACCAACTGGATCCAGGTTCGCCCCGGCGAGCGCCGCACCTGCGACGGCTGCCACAGCCCGCGCCGCGGCGGCGCGCTGAACTCGGGCAACGTGGCCAACAGCGTGCCCGCGGGCGCGATGGCCGCGCTCACCAGCGCCCACCAGTCGGGCGAGACCATGGCCGGCACCCGCACGCGCCTGAACCCGTCGCTGCTGTCGCTGTCGGCGGAGATGATCTACGACGACGTGTGGGCAGACACCACCAAGACCGGCGTCACCAAGCGTGCGTCGATCGAGATGCGCTACAAGGGCAACACCGATTCGACGCAGGACCTGCAGACGGCCGTGCCGGTGAACGGCGTCATCAACTACCCCGAGCACATTGCTCCCTTGTGGACGGTGAGCCGCGGTGCTGCAGGCGTCAACACCTGCACCAACTGCCACAGCGACCCGGCCAAGCTGGACCTCTCGTCCTCCATGTCGGGCACCGGCCGCCTCGCGTCCTACGAGCGGCTGATGGTGGGCGACCCGGTGATCGACCAGGCGACCGGCCTGCCCAAGACGCATATCGAGGAAGGCGTGCCCGTCATCGATCGCCTGCCGGCGCTCGTGAGCACCATGGCCAGCGAAGGCAACGCCGACGGCCTGGCACGCCAGAGCCGCCTCGTGGAAATCCTGTGGGGCCAGACGCTCAAGGCGGGCGGCGACGCAGCCACGACCTACCCGGCCCCGGGCGGCACGGCGCCCGACCATTCGAAGCTGCTCAATGCGGCCGAGAAGCGTCTGGTCGCGGAGTGGATCGACACCGGTGGCAAGTACTACAACGACCCGTTCAACGGCGCGAGCGGCGTGCGGCTGGTCAACTCGCTGAGCCAGACGGCCTTCGAGTCGACCGTCTACCCGATCATCAAGAACACCTGCGCGGCGAGCTGCCACCAGGCGATCGGCAGCGACGGCAAGTCCACGGGCACCACCTTCCGCCAGAACCGCTACGTGCTGACGGGCGACGTCGAGGGCGACTTCAACGTCACGCTCACGATGATCTCCAACGTCTGCAAGCCGGCGGAGAGCTTCCTGCTCAAGCGGCCGTCCACCATCCCGCACCCGGCGGGCGCCGCATCGCAGGCGCAGGCTGTGCTCCCGGTGGGCAGCACCAACTACAACACCATCCTTGCCTGGATCCAGGCCGGCTGCTGAGAACGAACACGACCAGATGAAGAAGTACGAGCCACGATTCGGACGTTCGAGGCCGCTGGCCGCCGCCGGCGGCCTGGCGGTGGCCGCCGCCTTGGGCCTGGCCAGTTGCGGCGGCGGGGGCAACCCGCTGGGCAACCCCGACAACATCCAGAACCCGCCGGGACAAGGCGGGCAGAAGCTGTCCTTCATCTACTACCAGAAGTGCATCAACCCGATCTTCCTGGCGCAGTTGCAGACCAACATCAACGGCACCATCGCCAACAACACCTGCGCCGGATCGGGTTGCCATGACACCGTGACCGGCACCGGCGGCGCGTTCCGTGTCGTCCAGGGCGCGCAGCCGGTGGACCTGGCCAACCCGGCCAACACGCCCGACGTCGTTCGCGTGAGCGACATGTACAAGAACTTCTACTCCGCCCAGGGCGAGGTGGTGAACGGCTCGCTCACGCAAAGCCGCCTGCTCGCCAAGCCGCAGCTGCTCAACGTGCTGCACGGCGGGGGCCTCATCTTCACCAGCGCGACCGACCCGAACGTGAAGCTGCTGGCGTACTGGATCACCCACCCCGTGCCAACCGGGCAGGACGAGTTCAGCAGCGCGGCCAACGTGATGTTCACGCCACCCGACGCGGCGACCGGCACCTGCAATACGCAATAGCACCCAGTAGTACTCAATAACAACGACTGTCTACTCGCAAAGCTCTCTCATGAATGTTCGTGCTTGTTGTCTTCGGCTGCTGTTCGTCGCACTGACGAGCCTTGCGGTGGGGCAGGCCGCGCTGGCGGACGAGACCTCCACCTCGTCGCCACCCACCACCGAGCAGGTGCAGATCACCGATCCGTACATCGAGCTGCACACCGGCCCGGGTCGCGGCTACCCGGTGTTCTTCGTCGCGGCGCGCGAGGAGTGGATCACCATCGAGATGCGCCACACCGACTGGTACCGCGTGCGCACCGCGGGCGGCAAGGTGGGCTGGGTCAATCGCCGGCAGCTGGAGACGACGATCACCGCGGCCGGCGGCGCCAAGACCTTCCGCGACGTGGTGCTCGACGACTACCTGAACCGCCGCGTGCAGCTGGGCGCGGCCATCGGCCGCTTCAAGTCCGAGCCCATGCTCAAGCTGTGGACCAGCTACCGCCTGTCCGACACCATCAGCGTGGAAGGCACGGTGGGCCAGGTGCAGGGCCTGTATTCGGGCACCGACTTCTGGCACCTCAACCTGCAGATCGAGCCGTGGTCCGACAAGCGCCTGTCGCCCTTCTTCGGCGTGGGCTTCGGCAAGTTCAAGAACTACCCGAACATCAGCCTCGTGAGCGCGGTGGACACCAACGCCAAGCTCGCCAACGCCAGCGTGGGCCTGCGCTACTACCTGACCGAGCGCTTCATCATCCGCGCCGACTACAGCATCTACACCGCCTACATCGCCGACACGCGCTCGGGTGAATACCGGGCCGTCACGGCGGGCCTGTCGTTTTTCTTCTGACTCTCGAGACAAAACAACATGCACACCCGAAAACTCGCTCTCACTACCAGATTCGCCACCGGCTTCATCGCCTGCCTCGCATCGCTAGCCCCCGCCATCGCGCTCGCGCAATCCACCGCGCCCGAGCAGAAGGCGCCCAACGAGCAGGTCATCACGCCCGAGGTGGACCGCCGCGACATCAAGATGCCGCGCTTTCCGTCGAACGATTTCGAGATCGGCGTTTTCGCCGGCACCTACAGCACGCAGAACTTCGGCGCGAGCGCCGTGGCCGGCCTGCGCGCGGGCTACCACATCACCGAAGACATCTTCGTCGAGGGCGTGCTGGCCCAGACCAAGGTGAGCGACGAGGATTTCCGCCAGGTGCTGCCCTCGGGCATCTTCACCACCCCGAGGCAGAAGCTGAGCTACTACAACCTCTCGGTGGGCTACAACATCCTGCCGGGCGAAACCTTCATCGGCGCCAAGCGGGCCAAGGCCACGGCGCTGTACCTCATCGCCGGCGTCGGCAGCACGCGCTTCGTCGAGCAGCGCCGCCAGACCTTCAACATCGGCATGGGCAACCGCCTGTTCCTCACTGACCGTGCCGCGCTGCAGATCGACCTGCGCGACCACATCTTCTCGCTGGATCTCCTGGGCAAGCGCAAGAACACGCAGAACCTGGAACTCACCGGCGGCTTCACGTACTTCTTCTGATGGGGTTGCAAAGGATGTTCACGATGCTTCACGCCCGGCTTCATCGCGCGTGTCTTGTGCTGGCTTCGGCCGCGGCCCTGCTGGTCTCGCCGCTCGTGCAGGCCGCGCCGGTCGCGCCCAGCCAGGCCGCGCCCGACTTCACCTTGCGCACCATGGACGGCAAGAACCTGCGCCTGCAGGAACTGCGCGGCCGGGTGGTGCTCGTGAACTTCTGGGCCACTTGGTGCGGCCCCTGCCGGCAGGAGATGCCGCACCTGAACCGCCTGTACGACAAGTACAAGGGCTCGGGCTTCGTGATGCTGGGCGTGAACATCGATGACGAGCCTGAGAAGGCGATCGGCGTGGCCACCAAGCTGGGCCTGCACTTCCCGGTGCTCCTGGACAGCGACAAGAAGGTCAGCCGCATGTACGACCTGAACACCATGCCCAGCACCGTCGTGATCGACCGCGACGGGCGCGTGCGCTACGTGCACCGTGGCTACCGTGACGGCTACGAAGACAACTACGACAAGCAGATCCGGGAGTTGGTCAAGGAATGAAGACGCTCAGACTTTCGGCGCTGACGGGACTCGCGGCCGCCTCGCTGCTGCTCTCGGGCTGCGCCAGCGTGCGCAACATCGAGCCCTGGGTGAAGCCGTACGAACGCGAACGCCTGGCCGACCCGATCATGAAGTTCTCGCGCGACAGCCTGCCCGACAAGCATCGCGAGCACTGGCACGACGTGCGCGAAGGCGCGCGCGGCGCGACCGGCGTGCAAGGAGGCGGCTGTGGCTGCAACTAGGCTTCAGCGCTGGCTTGCCTGGTCGGCGCCGATTCGCCGCACGCTGCGCTCGCGCGAGGCGCTGCGACGCGTGGCGGTGGTGCTCGGCGGCGGGCTGTTGGCCGCACATGCGGCGCACGCGGTCGACCTGCCCGAGGACAAGGCCGAGGGCATGATCCACGTCTACAGCGGCGGCGGCGTCACGGCATCGGGCCCGGCGCTGCTCGTGCGCAAGAACATCGCCGACAAGGTGTCGCTGTCGGCGGGCTACTACATCGACCAGGTCAGCAACGCGTCCATCGACGTGGTGACCACCGCGAGCCCCTACCGCGAACGCCGCACGGCCTACGACTTCGGCGCCGACTACGTATACCGCGACGCGATGATCTCGCTGTCGATGTCGCACAGCAAGGAGCCGGACTACACCGCCAACACCTTCGGCGTGGACGTGTCGCAGGAGGTCTTCGGCGGCATGACCACGGTGAGCATGGGCTACACGCGCGGCTCCGATACGGTGCTCAAGCACGACTCGCCCGAGTTCATGGACCGCGTGACGCACTGGCAGTATCGCTTCGGCCTCACGCAGGTGCTCACGCCGAAATGGATCGCGAGCGCCAATTTCGAGGCCATCTCCGACGACGGCTTCCTCGGCAGCCCCTACCGCGCGGCACGCGCCTTCGGCACCCTGATCCCCGAGCGCAACCCGCGCACGCGCTCGAGCCGGGCGCTGAAGTTCCGCGTCAACGGCGACCTCGGCGCACGCAATGCGATGCATGCCGAGTACCGCTACTTCTGGGACAACTGGGCGATCAAGGCGCACACGCTGGAAGGCGGCTACAGCCGCTACTTCGGCGAACTGTGGCTGGCGGACGCCTACCTGCGCTACTACAAGCAGAGCAAGGCGCTCTTCTACAGCGACGACGCGCAGGCCGAGACGCTGTACCTCACGCGCAATCGCCAGCTGGGCACCTTCGACAGCGTGTCGCTGGGCGCCAAGCTCAGCTACACCTGGAAGAAGGTCCCGGGGCAGTACGAGATCAAGGCCAACGGCGCCTATGAGCTCGTGCAGTTCAAGTACAAGGATTTCACCGACATCCGCACCAACAGCCCGTATTCGTTCAACGCGAACGTGCTGCAGTTGTATGTGTCGGCCACGTTCTAACGAAGAGAGTCGGTGCCCATGTTGAATCGTCTGTTGGGGGTTTGTGCCCTGTCGTTCCTGATGGCTGTGGGATCGGCCGGAGCTCTGGCGGCCGATGCCGCGCCTGCTGCGCCCGCGGCGTCTGCGCCTTCCCTGTTGGCGCCTGCCCCTGCCGCCTCCGCGCCGGCAGATGCCGCCAGCGCACCCGGCCAGGCTGCCTCGGCCGCCGCGCCCGCGAGCCTGGACAACCGCGTGCAGGACGTGAAGTCCGACGTCATCAGACTCAACCGCGACCTGCTCGTGCTCGAGGAGGAATTGCTCTTCCCCGCCAACACGCAGGTGGCGCTGTTCCTCTCGATGGACGTGGGCGTGATGTTCTCGCTCGACTCGGTGCAGGTGAAGCTGGACGACAAGCTCGTCACCAACTACCTCTACACGCCGCAGGAAGTGCAGGCCTTGCACCGCGGCGGCGTACAGCGTGTGTACCTTGGCAACCTGCGCGCAGGCACGCACGAGATCGTCGCCTTCTTCACGGGCCAGGGCCCGCACACCCGCGACTACAAGCGCGGCACGACCATCAAGTTCGACAAGGGCACCGAGCCCAAGTACATCGAGCTGCAGATCAAGGACTCGCAGAAGAAGCTGCAGCCCGAGTTCGAAGTCAAGGTCTGGCAGTAAGCGTCGATGCAGTCCCGGCCTCATTTCGCAAAGACACTGCGGCTCCTCGCCGCGGCAGCGCTGTCGCTTGGCGCCGCCGGCAGCATCGCCGCGCCGCCCGCCGAGCCGCCGCACATCGTGCAGGCGCCGCACTACGGCGACGGCCTCTTCTACTTCTACCAGGAGCGCTACTTCTCCTCCATCACGAGCCTCATGGTCTCGCAGCACTTCGAGCGGCTGCCTCACCACGAGGACGAGGCGGAGATCCTTCGCGGCGGCCTGATGCTGTCCTTCGGGCTGCACCGCGAGGCCGGCGACATCTTCGCGAGGCTGATCGAGAAGGGCGGCGTGAAGCCTTCGGTGCGCGACCGGGCCTGGTTCTACCTCGCCAAGATCCGCTACCAGCGCGGCTTCAACCCCGAGGCCGAACAGGCGCTGACCCACATCGAGGGCAAGTTGCCCGGTGATCTCGAGGAGGACCGCGCGCTCTTGCTGTCCAACCTGCTGATGGCCCGCGAGGACTACGCCGGCGCAGTGACTGCGCTCAACACCTTCGCCGCAGCGAAGGACGCGAACCGCTACATCCGCTTCAACCTCGGCGTGGCGCTCGTCAAGAGCGGCGACGTTGCGCGCGGCACCACGATGCTCGACGAGCTCGGCAAGGCGCCGGCAGAAAACGAAGAAATCCGCGCGCTGCGCGACAAGGCCAACGTGGCGCTGGGCTTCACTGCGCTGCAGGAGAACCGCGCCGAGCTGGCACGCACCTACCTCGAACGCGTGCGGCTCAACGGCATGCAATCGAACAAGGCGCTGCTCGGCTTCGGCTGGGCGGCGGCGTCGCTCAAGAAGCCGAACCTCGCGCTCGTCCCGTGGGAAGAGCTCGTCAAGCGCGACATCAGCGATTCCGCGGTGCTGGAAGCGCGCATCGCCGTGCCCTACGCCTACGCCGAGCTTGGCGCCTACGGCCAGTCGCTGCAGCTGTACAACGAGGCCATCGCCGCTTTCGAAGCGGAAAACGCCGGCCTGGACGAATCGATTGCCGCCATCCGCGGCGGCAAGCTGATCTCCGGCCTCATGAGCACCAACCCCGGCGAGGAGATGGGCTGGTTCTGGAAGATCGAGCGCCTGCCCGACATGCCGCATGCCGGCCACCTCACGCAGGTGCTGGCGCAGCATGAGTTCCAGGAGGCGTTCAAGAACTTCCGCGACCTGCGCTTCCTCGCGACAAACCTCGAAGGCTGGCGCGACAACCTGGGTGTGTTCAGCGACATGCTGACCAACCGCCGCAACGCCTACGCCGAGCGCCTGCCCAAGGTGCTGGAGCGCGCGAAGGACATCGGCCTCGATGCGCTGCAAAGGCGCCGCGACGTGCTGGCCGAGGAGCTGAAGCAGGCCGAGGACTCGCAGGATGGCGTGGCCTTCGCCGACGAGAAGGAACGCGACCTGATGGAGCGCCTGCAAAGCGTGCAGGCCGCGCTCAAGCAACTCGGCGACGACCCGGAATTCGCGTCGGCCCGCGAACGTGCACGCCTCGCGCAAGGCGCGCTGGTGTGGCGGCTGTCGCAGGAGTACCCGTCGCGTGTCTGGGACGCGCAAAAGGGCATGAAGGCCACCGACGCCGGCCTGGACGAAGCTCGCCGCCGCGATGCGGCGCTGGCCCAGGCGCAGAAGGACGAGCCGGCCCGCCACGAGGCGTTTGCCAAGCGCATCGCCGAGCTGGACAAGCGCATCCAGGCGCTCATTCCGCAGGTGGCGCAACTGACCAAGGAACAGCAGCAGGTGGTCCAGGAAATCGCGGTGGCCGAGCTCGTGCGCCAGAAGGAGCGCTTGCAGGGCTACACCATGCAGGCGCGGTTCGCGGTCGCGCAGTTGTACGACCGCGCCAACTCGGCCAAGGAGGCGGACCATGCGGGCAAGCCATAGCCTGGCGTTGATCGCCATGTGCGCGCTGGCCGCCTGCTCCACGAGCAAGAAGACGGCCGGCACCCCCGACAACGAGCCCACGCTCAAGACGCTGGCCTCGCGCGCCGTCAATGTCGACAAGGACCGCGGCATCGAAGGCGGCGAAGAGCAGGCCATCGCCGCCTACCGCAAGTTCCTCGACATCGCACCCAAGGCGCCGCAGCGCAGCGAAGCGATGCGCCGGCTCGGCGACCTGGAGATGGACAGCGCCGACAACCGCAGCGCGAGCGGCCAGACCGCGACGCCCGACTACAAGGCTGCCGTCGCCCGCTACCAGGAATACCTCAAGACCTACCCCAAGGACCCGGGCAACGACCGCGTGCTGTACCAGCTCGCGCGAGCCCAGGAGCAGAACGGCGAGCTCGAGGTGTCGCTCAAGACGCTGGACCGCCTGGTCGCCGAGTACCCCGACACCGCCTACCGCGATGAGGCCCACTTCCGCCGTGGCGAGCTGCTGTTCTCGCTGCGCGACTATCCGAAGGCCGAGCAGGCCTACGCGACGGTGCTAAAGAGCGATTCCGAGACGCCGTACCGCGAACGTGCGCTGTACATGCAGGGCTGGTCGCTCTTCAAGCAGGGCAAGCTGGAAGAAGCGCTCAACCCCTTCTTCGGCGTGCTGGACCTGAAGGTCGCCAACCGCGACGACGGCGCGCTCGACACGCTGGCCGACCTCTCGCGTGCCGACCGCGAGCTGGTGGAAGACACCTTCCGCGTCGCGAGCCTGTCGCTGGAAAACCTGAAGGGCGCGGAATCGATCCCGGCCTACATGACGACCGACACGCGCCGCTCCTACGAATTCCGCGTGTACCAGCAGCTCGGCGAGCTCTACATGCGCCAGGAGCGCGTGAAGGACGCGGCCGACACCTTCGGCGCCTTCGTGAAGCTGCATCCGCTGCATGCGCAGGCACCGGTGCTGCAGGCGCGCGTGATCGACATCTACCAGGAGACCGGTTTCGGCAACCTGGCGCTGGAGGCGAAGAAGAACTACGTCTCCACCTATGGCGTGGGCAGCGATTTCCGCAAGGCGAATCCTGCCGGCTGGGAGAAGGCGCAGCCGCTGGTGAAGACCCACCTCACCGAGCTCGCGCGCTACCACCACGCCACGGCGCAGAAGACCAAGAGCTCGGCCGATTACCAGGAAGCGGTGAAGTGGTACCGCGCCTACATCGCGTCCTTCCCCGAGGACCCGGCGACGGCGCAGAACAACTTCCTGCTGGCCGAGCTGCTGTACGAAGACGGCAAGTACGCGGAAGCGGCGGTCGAGTACGAGAAGACGGCGTATGGCTATCCGAAGCATGCGAAGAGCGCCGATGCGGGCTACGCGGCCTTGCTGTCGTATGCGCAGCAGGAGAAGCGTGCGAGCGGTGCCGACCTTGCCGCGCTGAACCGCGCGAGCGTCGAGAGCGCGTTGCGCTTCGCGAAGGACAACGCCACCGATCCGCGCACCGGACCCGTGCTGACCAACGCAGCGGAAAAGCTCTTCACGCTCAAGGACGAACGCGCACCGATCGTGGCCCAGCAGGTGCTGGACCTGCAGCCGCCAGCCGCGCCCGCGCAGCGCAAGGTGGCGTGGACGGTGGTCGCGCACAGTGCCTTCGACAAGGGTGCCTACGACAAGTCCGAGAAGGCCTATGCCGAAGTGCTGGCCTTGACGCCCGAGAAGGAAGCCGGCCGCAACGACCTCGTCGAGCGGCTTGCCGCATCCGTCTACAAGCAAGGCGAGAAGGCGCGCGCCGAAGGCAAGGCCGCCGAGGCGGTCGGGCACTTCAACCGCGTGGCCACGGTGGCGCCGCAATCGACCGTGCGCGCGACCGCCCAGTACGACGCGGCCGCTGCACTGATCGGCATGAAGGACTGGGACGGCGCCACGCGCACGCTGGAAGACTTCCGCCAGCGCTACCCGAACCATCCGCTGCAGGCCGAGGTGAGCAACAAGCTCGCGCTCGCCTACCTCGAGAAGAAGAACTGGGGCCAGGCCGCCGGCGAGCTGGAGCGCATTGCCGCGACGAGCAAGGACCCGAAGGTCGCGCGCGACGCGCTGTGGCAGGCGGCCGAGCTGCATGAGAAGGCGAACGCGCGGCCTGCGGCAACGAAGGCCTATACCCAATACCTCAAGCAGTACCCGGACCCGCTGGAGCAATCGCTCGAAGCGCGCTCACGCCTGGCCAAGCTGGCGAAGGACGACGGCAACGCGCCGCGTGAGTTCGCGCTGATGAAAGAGATCTTCCAGATCGAACAGAACGCCGGCAATGCCCGCACGCCGCGCACGCGCTACCTCGGCGCCACCGCGGCGCTGGCGATGGCCGAGCCCACGCTCGATGCCTACAAGAAGGTCGCGCTGGTGGAGCCGCTGGCGAAGAACCTGAAGCTGAAGAAGCAGAAGATGGAAGAGGCGCTCAAGGCCTATGCGGTGGCAAGCGACTACGGCGTGGCCGACGTGATCACCGCGGCCACGTATCACACGGCCAACATTTACCAGGACTTCGGCAAGTCGCTCATGAGCTCGCAGCGGCCCAAGAAGCTGTCGAAGGTGGAGCTGGAGCAGTACAACGTGATGCTGGAAGAGCAGGCCTACCCCTTCGAGGAGAAGGCCACCGAACTGCATGAGCTGAACGCCCGCCGCGCATCCGAGGGCATCTACGACAAGTGGGTGAAGAGCAGCTTCACCGCCTTGAAGGACATGCGACCGGTGCGCTACGGCAAGACTGAACGCAGCGAAGGAGTGGTCGATGCGATCCGCTGAGTTCCACCTCCCGTTCGCACTGAGCTTGCCGAAGTGCCTGCCCCGATCCATCACGATGTCCAGTGCGGCCGCGCTGAGCATCGCGATCACCGGCTGCGCCTCCGTCACCGAGCCGATCAAGGCGGCTGCATCGAGCGTCACCAGCGCGGTGAAGGACGCCGTCACGCCTTCCTCGGCCGCCAGTGCACCTGTCGTGGCCAAGGGCGCCTCGGCGCCTGCTGCAACAGTGGCGTCAAAGCCCCTCGAACCCGAGCAACCCGTCGCCCCCAACGTCCAGCGCGCCTACGACGACGCCCGCCGCGCCCTGCGCTCCGGCCGCAACGACGACGCCGAGCGCCTGATGCGTGCCTTGACACAGTCCAACCCCGAGCTCGGCGGTCCCTATGCCAACCTCGGCGTCATCCACCGCCAGGCCGGCAAGCTGTCCGAGGCTGTGGCCGACTTCGAGAAGGCCACGGCCCTCAACCCGCGCCAGCCGGTTTACTTCAACCAGCTGGGGGTCACCTACCGGCAGAACGGCCAGTTCGCCAAGGCCCGCGAAGCGTATGAGAAAGCCATCGAGCTGGACCCGAACTACGCGCAGGCGGTGCTCAACCTCGCCATCCTCAACGACATCTACCTGTGGGACGGCAAGCGTGCGCTGGAGCTGTACGACCGCTACCTTGCGCTCACCCCCGGCGGCGACGCAGTGGTAACCAAATGGATCGCAGACCTGAAGAACCGCAAGCAAGCGCCGATCACAGCCGGCAAGAAGGAGAAGGCATGAGTCGAAACCTGTTCATCGTCCTCGGCGCGGCGGCTGTGGCCCTCGCGGCCGGCGCCGCCTTCGCCGAAGACAAGGTCGAGGTCGACAGCACCAAGATCATCGGCAACCGCGAGCTGCCCAAGGTGCTCTACATCGTGCCCTGGAAGAAGCCCACGCCGGGCGACCTTTCGGGCAAGCCCTTGAAGAGCGTGGTCGACGAGGCCATGGCACCGGTGGACCGCGACGTGTTCCGCAGGCAGGTGAAGTACGACGCCCTCGTGCAGCAACCGCAGGCCGCCGCTTCACCGGCACCTGCAACCGCAAAGACAACCCCTTGAGCGTAGGCACCGCTTCAAGCGCGCGCCCACGCAGACACCAAAGACACACAAACGACGTCGTTATTCGGAGATTTGAGAAATGAATGCATTCAACACCGCGGTGAAATTCTTCCAGGATTGCGGCCTGTTCATCTACCCCAGCATCCTCATCATGTCGCTGGGCCTGGCGATCGCCATCGAGCGATTCCTGATCCTGAACCGCGCGCGCAGCGAGAACCGCAAGGTGTGGGCACAGGTTCTGCCCATGCTGCAGCAAGGCCAGTTCCGCGAGGTGCTGAACCTCACCGCCAAGAGCGACGCGGCCATCGGCAAGATCGTCAACTACGGCCTCGTGCGCATGCAAAGCCCCGGCCGCCGCGAGGACCTGGACGCGGCGATGGAAGAGGGCATGATGGAAATTGTGCCGCGCCTTGAAAAGCGCACCCACTACATCGCGACCTTCGCCAACGTGATCACGCTGGTGGGCCTCTTGGGCACCATCATCGGCCTGATCAAGGGCTTCACGGCGGTGGCGCAGGTCAACCCGGCCGAGAAGGCGGAGATGCTGTCGGCCTCGATCTCGATCGCGATGAACAACACCGCCTTCGCGCTGATGGTGGCGATCCCGTTCCTCTTGATCCACTCCTTCCTGCAGTCGAAGACGAGCGAGATCGTCGACGGCCTCGAAGCCGCGAAGATCAGCTTCCTCAACCTGGTGCAGCGCATCAAGGCCGACCAAGGCGCGAAGTAAAGCGCACGCAGGAGAGCCATCATGCGTGTCCGACGCTTGCGAAAGCATGCGGCCCACCTCGAGATCACCGCGTTCATCAACCTGATCGTGGTGCTCGTTCCCTTCCTGCTGTCCACAGCGGTGTTCACGCGGCTTGCCGTGATCGACCTCTCGCTGCCGGCGCAGAACTCGGGGGTGGAGCAGCTCAAGGAAAACAACCTGCAGCTCGAAGTGGTGCTGCGCCCCGATGCCATCGAGGTGGGCGACCGCATCGGCGGCCTCATCCAGCGCATCCCCAACACGGCCAAGGGCTACGACCTCACCACCTTGTCGGCGACGATGTACCAGATCAAGGTCAAGTTCCCAGACAAGCTCGACGCCACCTTGCTCGCGCAGCCCAACACGCCCTACGACACGCTGGTGCAGGTGATGGACGTGATGCGCATGACCAAGACCTGGAACGGCGCGAAGGCGACGGTGACCGAGCTGTTCCCGGCCATCTCGATCGGCGACGCGCCGATCGTCAAGAAGTGAGGACGCCATGAAGCTGACCCCACTTCAAAAGCGCGCGGAACGAAAGAACCGCAACCAGACGATGGTCGACATGAACCTCGTCTCGCTGATCGACGTGTTCACCATCCTCATCTTCTTCCTGCTCTCGAGCGCGAGCGGCGTCGAACTGCTGCCGAGCCCCAAGGCGGTGAAGCTGCCTGACTCCATCGCCGACAAGCAGCCCAAGGAGACGGTGATCGTCATAGTGAGCGCCACGGAGATCATCGTGGACGGCCGCAAGGTGGCCGACGTGGCGAGCGTCGTCAACCAGACGGGTGACCTGATCGAGCCGCTGAAGGCGGAGCTCGACATCCAGGCCAACCGCCAGGTGATCCGCAAGGAGAACGAGGCGGTGAGCAAGAACGTCACCATCATGGGTGACAAGGAGATCCCGTACAGCCTCTTGCGCAAGATCATGGTGACCTGCGCACGCGCGAACTTCAGCGACGTGTCGTTCGCCGTTCGCCGGAAGGACGCATGATGGGCGCGCTCGCAGTGTCTTTCCGCAACCCGGTGCTGCCGTGGGCCATCGCCAGCGAGGACGAGGACCGCTACCGGCGCATCCTGCGCACGGTGCTGGCGCTGGCCATCCTCATCAGCCTCTTGCTGCGCTTCATGCCGGTGAAGCCGCCTGATCGCACCGCGCCGGCGGAGCTTCCGCCGCGGCTCGCCAAGCTGGTCCTCGAGCAGGAGAAGACGCCGCCTCCTCCGCCGCCGGTCTCGGCGAAGAAGGAGCCGGTGAAGGAAGAGCGCAACGCCCGCGAGGGCAAGCCCGAGCCCATCAAGGACAAGGCGCCGCCCAAGAAGGCTGCGCCCGTGCCTGAAGCTCGCCAGCCCGTTCCCGGCAAACCGCCGGGCGAGGTGCTGGACAACGCGCGCCGCAAGGCGTCCGGCGTGGGCCTGCTTGCAATGAAGGATGAACTTGCCGAGATCCGCGGCGCGCCCGTGGCGGTGCAACTGAACAAGGACATCAAGCAGGGGCCGGGCGTCGGTACCGGCGTGGGTGTCGGCGTCGGTGCGGGCAACGAGGCCGGCTTGCCGGTGCGTTCGATGATCACGTCCAACGCCACCGGCGGCAGCGGCGGCATCAACACCGCGGGCTACAGCCGCAACACCGGCGGCGGCGGGCTTGCGGGCCGCGCCACCACGCTGGTCGAAGGCGTGGCGGGCGGCGGCGGCGGTGGCGGCCCGGGAGGCGGCGGTTCGCGTGGCGGCAAGGGCGACGGCGCGGGTGCAGGCGGGGGAGGCGGCGGTGGCTCGGTCCAGCGCGGCAACTCCGGCAAGGCGGCGCGTTCGCTGGAAGACATCCGCCTCGTGTTCGAGCGCAACAAGGGCGCGATCTACGCGATCTACAACCGGGCGCTGCGCGAGGAACCCTCGCTGCAGGGCAAGGTGGTGCTGAGCCTGAAGATCGCGCCGAGCGGACAGCTGGTGGACTGCCACCTCATCTCCAGCGAATTGAAGGCGCCGGAGCTGGAGCAGAAGCTGCTCGCGCGCATCAAGCAGTTCGACTTCGGCGCGAAGGACGTGGACGTGACGACGGTCTCGTGGCCGTTGGATTTCCTGCCGTCCTGAGTGCCGCAGGTTCCGGCCTTTCTCTTGCCCGTGCGGCAGGTGGGAAGGCCGGGTCTCTCCTGCAACCCGGCTCCGGTATCGGGCGAATCAGATGCGCGGGCGGCTTCCCGTGTCGTCCTTCGGCGGCGCATCGTCGACCGGGGCGATGACGCGGCGCCGCTTGATGATCACGGTGGGCACCACCGTCGGCGCCCGGCGTTCGGGCATGCGGCTGGCCGACTGCTCGCGTCGTTGCGCGGCCTTCAGGGCATGTTCGACCTTGCTGCGATTCAGCGGCACGACGTGGTCGCCGTTGATCTGCACGTAGTTCCCGTCCTGGGACTGTCCCAGGGCACCGAACTGGCCGGCGCGGGAAATGCGCCCGAGAAGGCGGAAGCCTTGCTCCTCGAGGCCGGAATGGGTGTGTCTCTCCCAATGCCGGGCGCCGAGTTCGATTCGCCAGTTTTGCTTCTCACGACTCATGACAGGGACGATTTCGCGACGCAGGGGTGGGCAGCATAAGCCCTCTCGGGATGTCAGTGGGTAGTCAGTGCGGTCCCGAGCTTCGATCGGCCGCGCTGCAAGGTTTTGTTTCACTCTCCCGCGAACTGCGGGAGTTCGAGAAATAGGTCCGCGCGAAAGCGCCAGTTCGGGCCATCGCCCGGCATGGTTCGCCCCTATGCTCTTGGCATCTCTGTGGTTCTGGTGTTGACCTTCATGGACGAATATTTGCAGTGGCTTCTGGCCGGTGTCGGCTTCTTGGTGGTGATGGGCGTCGTCGTGGTCCGCCTGGTGCTTCGCCTGCAGGTTCGGCGACGCGAAAAGCGCCGTGCGGCTGACGCTGCGCGGGCACAGACCCAGCGCCTGGCCGCCGAGGAAGCCGCGAGACAGCACGCAAAGCGCAAGGCCGCCGCGGAAGACGTGGCGCGCGTCGAAGCCGCGGCCCATGCAGCGAAGGATGCGGCACGCATCAAGGCGGAACTGCTGGTGGCCGAGCAGGCTGCGCGCAAGCAGGCCGAGCAGCTTGCCGCCGAGGCCGTGAACCACGCCCGTGCCGAAGCGGCGCGCACCGCAGCGGCCGATGCCGCCCGGCGCGAAGCCGAACGGCAGGCCCGCGCAGAGGAAGCACGCCTGGCCGAGGCCGAGCGGCTGGCGGCCGAACAGGCCGAACGCGAGGAAGCGGCGCGCCTGGAAGCGGAACGCGTCGAGGCGCAGCGCGCGGCCCAGGCGCGGCGTGCGGCCGAGGATGCAGCACGTGCCGAAGCTGCACGTGCGGAAGCAGCGCGAGCGGAGGCGGCCCGCGCAGAGGCAGCCCGTGCAGACGCCGCGCGCCTCGAAGCTGCGAGGGCCGAGGCTGCCCAACTCGCTGCCGAACTGGCGGCGCGCGAAAAGGCGGTGCATGAGGCGGCAGCCCGGGAGCGGGCTGCCCGCGAGCAGGCCGCGCGTGATCGGGCGGCCCGCGAAGAAGCGGCCCGTCTGGCCGCCGAAGAACAACAGCGCGCGCAAGCCCGGCGCGTCGCCGAGGAACAGGCGGCACGGGAACACGCCGCACGTGAACTGGCAGCACGTGAACAAGCCGCACGGCTGGCGGCGGAAGAAGCCGCCCATGCCGCCCGCGCCGCCGAGGAAGCCGCCCGCGTTGCCGCGCAGCCACAGCCCGCGCCGGCGGCCGTTCGCAAGTCGCCTGAAGAGACCCTGGTCATGATCGCCGACGATTCCAAGATCGTGCGCGTCAAGACTGGCCGCCTGCTCGCGCAGCACCAGTACCGCGTGGCCTACGCCACCGACGGCCTCGACGCCGTCGCGCAGCTGGGCGCCAGCGTCCCGGACATCGTCATCACCGACGTCGAGATGCCCGGCATGGACGGCTTCGAGCTCACGCGCCACGTGCGCCGCAACCCGGCCACGGCGCACATCCCGGTCATCATGATCACGGCCGCCGACGACCGCCACCGCGGCGACGCGAGCGAAGCCGGCGTGAGCGTGCTGCTCGGCAAGCCCTACCCCGAGGAAGAGCTCATCGCCCACATCCGCGCCGCCATGAACCACGGCGAGACGCAGGCCGGCGCCCTCGTCTGACATCCGGCCGCCAAGGCCGGGAAGAAGCCCAGCTCCGGCTCGCGGCGCCGGTGAGCAGCGCCCTGCGAGCTACAGCGCCCTGATCGGCATGCACAAGTCGCAGGTGAAGGCGCCGGTCTTCTCGTCCATCGCGAAGTCGGTGCCGTACACCTCGAGCGCCAGCCGGTCGTCGGCCTGGTAGCCGCTGTCGGGCAGCCATTCGCACAGCGTCACCCACGCGCCGTGGATCTCGGCCGGCGTGCCCGCGAAATTCACGCAGGCGTAGCGGCCGCCGAACACCGTTTCCACGCCCACCTCGCCCTGCGCCTTGAACGCGTCGTCCACGCTCACGCAGCAGTCGTAGCGGCACTTCTCGGGCGGCGTGACTTCCGGGTTGTCCTGGCTGATGCCGTACATCACGCGGCGCGGGTTCATGAGCCCCTGGCTGTCGCACCACGCGGCGAAACGCTGCCAGGTGCGCGGGATCTCGGTGCCGCCGTAGGGCCCGATGCTGCGCATGTAGGCCACGCGCTGGGAGGGGAGGTTCTTCACGACAACGTCCATGTGCACTCCTTGAGTGGGTTGAACCGGGCCCGCAGGCCACAGGTCGGGATCGTGTCGAAAAGCCTGCGAGACGGCTTGATGCTCGTTGCTCAGGTCTTGATGAATCTTGCTCAGTCGCTCGTGGTGCGACTGCGCCCATTGCCGGTGGGCGCCGCGCCGCCAGGCGCCCGGCGTCACCTGGAAGTGCGCCCGGAATGCGCGGGTGAACACCTCCGGCGAGGCGAAGCCCACGTCGAAGGCGATCGTGGATGCCGCCAGGCCGGGCGACAGGACGAGCCGGCGCGCGGCCACTTCCAGGCGCCGCCTGCGCACCCAGTCGCCCAGCGTCTCGCCGGTCATGGCGCGGAAGATGCGGTGGAAATGGAAGGCGGAGAAATGCGCCACCGCCGACAGCGTCTCGAGGTCGAGCGGCTCGGCGAGGTGCGCATCGATGTGGTCGATGACGCGGTTGATGCGGGCGATGTAGGTGCTGCGCGGGGTGGTCATGGGCGAGGGAGATTTTGTCCCGGGACGGCCCTGCGCCCCGCACCCAGTACAGTCGCGCATGCCCGAAACCACCCACCCCCAGCAGCGCCGCGACGCGCTGGTCGCAGGCGCGACCGGGCTGATCGGCCGCCAACTGCTTCAACTGCTGGTCGCGTCGCCCGGCTACGAGCGAATCCACGTGCTGCTGCGCCGCCCGGCGAAGAACCTGCCCATCGATGCGCGCGTCATTCCGCACTTCGTCGAATTTGCCAAGCTCACGCCCATGCCGCCGGTGGACGACGTGTTCATCGCACTCGGCACGACCATCGGCGTGGCGGGGTCCAGGGACGCGTTTCGCAGGGTTGATTTCGACGCCGTGCTCAACACCGCGAAAGCCTGCCTCGTGCGTGGCGCGAAGCGGTTGGTGGTGGTGTCGGCGCTGGGCGCGAACGCGAAGTCGCTGGTCTTCTACAACCGCGTCAAGGGGCAGATGGAAGAGGCGGTGAGCCGGCTTGGCTACGAGAGCATCACCATCGTGCAGCCCTCGCTGCTGATGGGCGACCGCGCCGAGCTGGGCCAGCCCACGCGTGCCGGCGAGGAATGGGCTGCGCGACTGTTGAAGCCGGTGATGCCGCTCGTGCCACGCGGCATGCGGCCGATCGCCGCGAGCGCGGTCGCGCAGGCCATGCTTCGCGCGGTGTCGGAAGCGGCGCCGGGCGTGCGCGTGCTGCGCTCGGGCGACATGCAACCCGCGTAGCACCGGGCGCCGTCACGACTCCAGCGTTCGCAGTTCCGGCGGCAGGCGGTTCAGCAGGAAGCGGATCGCCAGCGGCACCAGCACCAGGTCGTCGATCACGCCCACGAGCGGGATGAAGTCGGGGATGAAGTCGATCGGCGAGATGACGTACAGCAGGATGCCCGCCGTGCCCAGCTTGAGCCAAGTGGGCGCGCGGGGGTGCCGCAGCGCGTTGTAAAGATGACGCGCGTCGCCTCGGATCAATCGCCACAGCAGCACCCACCGCTTCCACATCGCTTGCTCCTTCGACGGGGCTGACCGCCGCCCGCCATCTTGGCAGCACATGGGGCCGTCCGCCCCCTGCGCAAGGGTCGCCCGCTGCCACGAGTGGGCCGAGCAGCTGGCGTGCCCACCCTACGCCATGTGGCGTATTCCAGGAAGTGCCGGCCCTCCGTAACCTGCGTTTGTCCATCCCAGGAGGGGCTGGAGACTCATCTTCCAAGGAGCGCCTGTTCATGAAGCACACCCGTCGCACGTTCGCGAAAACCCTGAGTGCCGTCGGCCTGGCCGTCGGCACGCTCTCGCTGAGCAGCCTGGCTCACGCTGCCGACACCATCAAGGTCGGCATTCTTCACTCGCTGTCGGGCACGATGGCGATTTCCGAGACGGTCCTGAAGGACGTCGCGCTGATGACCATCGACGAAATCAACGCCAAGGGCGGCGTGATGGGCAAGAAGCTCGAACCCGTGGTCGTCGACCCGGCCTCGAACTGGCCGCTCTTCGCCGAGAAGGCCAAGCAGTTGATCTCGCAGGACAAGGTGGCCGTGATGTTCGGCTGCTGGACCAGCGTGTCGCGCAAGTCGGTGCTGCCGGTGGTGGAAGAGCTCAACGGCCTCTTGTTCTACCCCGTACAGTACGAGGGTGAAGAGCTGAGCAAGAACGTGTTCTACACGGGTGCCGCGCCCAACCAGCAGGCCATCCCTGCCGTCGAATACCTGATGAGCAAGGAAGGCGGCGGCGCCAAGCGCTTCGTGCTGCTGGGCACCGACTACGTGTACCCGCGTACCACCAACAAGATCCTGCGCGCCTTCCTGAAGAGCAAGGGCGTGAAGGACACCGACATCGACGAGAAGTACACGCCGTTCGGCCACAGCGATTACCAGACCATCGTCGCCGACATCAAGAAGTTCTCGGCCGGCGGCAAGACGGCGGTCATCTCCACCATCAACGGCGACTCGAACGTTCCCTTCTACAAGGAACTCGGCAACCAGGGCCTGAAGGCGACCGACGTGCCGGTGGTGGCCTTTTCGGTGGGTGAGGAAGAACTGCGCGGCGTGGACACCAAGCCGCTGGTGGGTCACCTCGCCGCCTGGAACTACTTCATGAGCCTGAAGAACCCGACGAACGACGCGTTCAAGAAGGAATGGGCTGCGTACGCGAAGGCCAAGAACCTGCCGGGCGCCGACAAGCCGCTCACCAACGACCCGATGGAAGCGACCTACATCGGCATCCACATGTGGAAGCAGGCGGTCGAGAAGGCCAAGAGCACCGAAACCGACAAGGTGATCGCCGCGATGGCCGGCCAGACCTTCCCGGCGCCGGGCGGCTTCACGTCCACGATGGACATGAAGAACCACCACCTGCACAAGCCGGTGTTCATCGGCGAAGTGAAGGCCGATGGGCAGTTCAACGTGGTGTGGAAGACGCCCGTGCCGGTGAAGGCCAAGCCTTGGAGCCCGTACATCGAGGGCAACGACAAGAAGAAGGACGAGCCCGAAAAGAAGTAAGTCCGCGGGCTCTTGTTTCTCACACCCGTCACCCCGGCGGACGCCGGGGTGACGGCTTTCAGGTCTGTTGTCGATCGTGATTCGAATGCACTTACGCGCGCTCACAGTCGTTCTGGTGACGTGGCTCCTGGCTGCGAATGCCCACGCCCTCACCGCCGAGCAAGTCCGCGCCATGGCCATCGGCGAGAACGACGCGCGTGCCGCGGCCATCGGCCTCGTGGCCGCGAGCGGCGACGACAAGGCGCCGGCCTTCTTCCAGGCGCTGCTCGATGACGCCGTGAAAACTGCCGGCGACAAGGTGTTCGTCGTGCGCGACGGAAAGGCGCTGGACGCTGCTTCCGGCGCCGTCGTCATGCTGCCCGACAACGCCGAAGACGTCGTCAACAGCAACCGCATGCGCCGCGAGATCGAAGGCGCGCTCGCCTCACTGAAGCTTCTGTCCACCGACGCGAACCAGCGCGCCGCCGCGATCAAGGAACTGCACGACGGCGTCGACGAATCCAAGCTGCCGCTGATCGAGAAGGCCTACGCCATCGAGTCGGACGCAAAGCTCAAGTCCGAGCTCGGCCTGCTGCGCGCAGGCGTGCTCATTTCATCCGCCGACAAGACCAAGCGGCTGGAGGCAGCCAAGTCGCTCGCCGACAGCCATGAGCCCGCGACCAAGACCTTGCTGCTCGACCGCCTCAAGCCCGATGCCGAGACCGAGCCCGAGGTGCGCGCGCAGCTGGAGCTGTCGGTCTCGGCGATCCAGTCGCGCCTGGCCTGGGGCGAGCGGCTGGGCGTGGTCTTCACCGGTGCGAGCCTGGGGTCCATCCTGCTGCTCGTGGCGCTCGGCCTGGCCATCACCTACGGCCTCATGGGCGTCATCAACATGGCGCACGGCGAGCTGATGATGATCGGCGCCTACGCGACCTACGTCGTGCAGAACATCTTCAAGGCCCACCTGCCGGGCCTCTTCGACTATTACATCGTGGCCGCGATTCCCGCGGCCTTCCTCGCCTCGGCGCTCGTGGGCGCGGCCATGGAGCGCAGCGTCATCCGCTTCCTCTACGGCCGGCCATTGGAGACGCTGCTCGCCACCTGGGGCATCAGCCTCGTGCTGATGCAAGGCGTGCGCTCGATCTTCGGCGCGCAGAACGTGCAGGTCGAGAACCCGCGCTGGCTGAGCGGCGGCGTGCAGGCGATGAGCAACCTCACGCTGCCCTTCAACCGCATCGCGATCATCGTGTTCGCGGTGCTGGTGCTCGCGAGCCTGGCCTTCATGGTGGCGCGCACGCGGCTCGGGCTCTTCGTGCGTGGCGTGACGCAGAACCGGCCGATGGCCGCATGCATGGGTGTGAACACCGCGAAGGTGGACACCTACGCCTTCGCGCTGGGCTCGGGCATTGCCGGTCTCGCGGGGTGTGCGCTGTCGCAAGTGGGCAATGTGGGCCCGGACCTGGGGCAGGGCTACATCGTCGACTCGTTCATGGTGGTGGTGTTGGGCGGCGTGGGGCAATTGGCCGGCACCGTCTACGCGGCGCTGGGCCTGGGCATCTTGAACAAGCTGCTCGAAGGCTGGACCGGCGCGGTGCTGGCCAAGATCATGGTGCTCGTCTTCATCGTGGTGTTCATCCAGAAGCGGCCGCAGGGGCTGTTCGCGATGAAGGGGCGGAGTGCTGAAGCATGAGTGCGCTGCCTGAGACAACCCTCTCCCGCGAGCGGGAGAGGGAGCAACCCGCAAACCCCCCGATGGCCTCCTCCCTCGCCCGCTGGCGGGAGAGGCCCTTCGATACCTCAGGAGGGGTGAGGGTGATCGCCCTGTCAGCGCTGCTCCTCATCGCAGTGATCGCCCCGATCCTCAACCTCGCCGTCCCGCAAGGCAGCGCCTTGCACCTCAGCGACTACGCCGTCGCCCTGATCGCGAAGATCATGTGCTACGCCATCTGCGCGCTGGCCATGGACCTGATCTGGGGCTACACCGGCATCCTCTCGCTCGGCCACGGCGTGTTCTTCGCGCTCGGCGGCTATGCGATGGGCATGTACCTCATGCGGCAGATCGGACGCGACGGCAACTACCAGAGCGACCTGCCGGACTTCATGGTCTTCCTCGACTGGAAGGCGCTGCCCTGGCACTGGGCCTTCAGCGACAGCTTCGTCGCGACGCTCGCGCTCATCGTGCTGGTGCCTGGCTTGCTCGCCTTCGTGTTCGGATTCTTCGCCTTCCGCTCGCGCATCAAGGGCGTGTACTTCTCCATCATCACGCAGGCCATGACCTTCGCGACGATGCTGCTCTTCTTCCGCAACGAGACGGGCTTCGGCGGCAACAACGGCTTCACCGACTTCAAGCGCATCCTCGGCATCGCGATCGCGCGGCCGTCCACGCGCATGCTGCTCTTCGTCATCACCGGCTGCACGCTGCTCGGCTTCTTCCTCTTCGCGCGCTGGCTGGTGGCGAGCAAGTTCGGCCGTGTGCTGCAAGCCATCCGCGACGCCGAATCGCGCGTGATGTTCACCGGATACGACCCGCTGCGCTACAAGCTCACCATCTGGGTCATTTCCGCGGTGATGTGCGGCATCGCGGGCGCCTTGTACGTGCCGCAGGTGGGCATCATCAACCCGAGCGAGATGTCGCCGGCCGCGAGCATCGAGATCGCGATCTGGACGGCGGTGGGCGGACGTGCGTCGCTCATCGGGCCGATCGTAGGCGCCTTCTTCGTCAATGGCGCGAAGAGCTGGTTCACGCAGGCGTTCCCGGAGTTCTGGCTGTACTTCCTCGGCGCGTTGTTCATTGCGGTGACGCTGTTCCTGCCGCAGGGGATCATCGGGTTGGTGAAGCGGCGCAAGAAGGAGGAACGGGCATGACCCCCGAGTTGATGGAGGCGGGCACCAAGGCGTTGGAGGCGGCACGCGAGCGCCACGCCAATGCAGGCCAATCCGGCGGCCGCGAAGCCAGCTACGGCCGCGTGGTGGAAGAGGGCGTGGTGGACGTGGTGCACGGCCCCATCCTCTACCTCGACGAGATCACGGTGAGCTTCGATGGCTTCAAGGCCTTGAACGATCTCTCGCTCTACATCGACGCGGGCGAGCTGCGCTGCATCATCGGCCCCAACGGCGCGGGCAAGACGACCATGATGGACGTCATCACCGGCAAGACACGGCCCGACTCGGGCAAGGCCTTCTTCGGCTCCACCATCGATCTGCTTCGCCTGCGAGAAAACCGCATCGCGAGCATCGGCATCGGCCGCAAGTTCCAGAAGCCGACGGTGTTCGAGCACCTGTCGGTGTTCGAGAACCTGGAGCTCGCGCTCAAGGACGACCGCGGCGTGAAGGCGTCGATGTTCTTCCGCCTGAACGGCGAGCAGCTGGACCGCATCGGCTCAATGCTGCAGCTCATCCACCTGAAGGACAGCGCGCAGCGCTCGGCGGGCTTGCTGTCGCATGGCCAGA
>Ga0207648_10000020_pt1 | contig 141759 bp, 125 predicted proteins | sample KBSMisM32_FD_184310 | JGI IMG/M metagenome (GOLD analysis project Ga0207648, IMG submission 184310) | Miscanthus rhizosphere microbial communities from Kellogg Biological Station, Michigan, USA - KBS Miscanthus M3-2 (SPAdes) (version 2) | ecosystem: Host-associated > Plants > Roots >...
CGTCAGCCGTCTAAGGCACCTCATCCCGAGCGTCAGCGAGGGATCTAGTCCGCTTGGCCCTGACGCCTGGGTAGGGAGGTGAGGTCCCTCGCCTTGCTCGGGATGAGGTGCTGCTGATGGCTGACGGCTGATGGCTAACGGCTGACCTCCTTGCAACCATTTCCCCCTTCCGCACGTCTTTCCGTCGTCTCCAACCCGGATCACCCATGCTGAAGGCTGTACCCGTCCTGACAATCGCCGGCCTGGCGCTCACTGCCCCGCTCCCCGCCCAGGCTCCGAAGGCTCCCGTTTCGGCGCTCATCTCCCACATTACTTACGACGTCACGTTCGATACCGCCACGGCGAAGAACCGCTCGCTCAAGGTCTCGATGCAGTTCGGCGTCACCGGCCCGGGGGATGTTCTACTCTCGCTGCCCAGCTGGACCCCGGGAGCATACGAGGTGACCAACTTCGCCCGCTGGGTATCGAAGTTCACACCTACGTCCGAGGGCAAGGAGCTGGGTTGGGACAAGCTCGACTACGACACCTGGCGGATCCGCGCCGCGGGCGCCAAGTCGATCACCGTCGCCTTCGATTTCCAGGCCGACACACTCGACAACGCGATGGCCTGGTCTCGACCCGACTTCCTTCTGTTCAACGGCACCAACGTCTTCATGTATCCCGAAGGCCGAAGCCTCACCTTCCCCGCCACGGTGCGGATCCATACCGAGTCGGACTGGCTGGTCGCAACCGGCATGCATCGGGGGAGTGAAGCGGGAACCTACGGCGAGAAGAATTATCACGACCTGGTGGACATGCCGTTCTTCATCGGGAAGTTCGAGTACGACAGCAACCTGGTGAACGGCAAGATGGCGCGCCTCGCGACGTATCCGGTGGGAACCCTCTTCGGTCCGGCGCGCGACTCGACCTGGAATGACATCAAGCGCATGATCCCCACAGAGGGCGCGGTGTTCCAGGAGACGCAGTGGGACACCTACAACGTCATGATGATCTTCTCGCCCGATTTCCCGGGCGGGTCGGCGCTGGAACACCAGAACTCACACGTCGGGGTCTACACTCCGCAGCTGATCGGCACGCCGATTCTGCCCTCGATCACTGCCCACGAGATGTTCCATTCGTGGAATGTGAAGCGGATGCGGCCGGCCGACATGGTGCCCTACCGCTACGACCAGGCGCAGCCCACCGTGTGGCTCTGGGTGAGCGAGGGGATCACCGACTACTACGCCGATCTGACTCTGGTCCGCAGCGGGATCGGGGATTCAAGCGCGTTCTTCGAGGAGACCGGCAACAAGATCGCGAACGTCCAGCAGACGGTCCCAGTAGCACTCGAGGACGCCTCGCTCTCGACCTGGATCCATCCTACCGACGGGACCGGCTACATCTACTATCCCAAGGGCTCGCTCGCCGGCTTCATGCTCGACATCCTGATCCGCGACGCGAGCGACAACAAGCGCTCACTCGACGAGGTGATGCGGAGCGTCTACCGCTCGACCTATAAGGTCGGCAAAGGCTTCACCGGCACCGACTGGTGGGGAGCAGTGAGCAAGGCGGCAGGCGGGAAGGACTTCAAGCAGTTCAGCGCGAATTACGTTGATGGCCGCGAACCGTATCCCTGGGACAGCATTCTCCCGCTCGCCGGTCTCCGCCTCCGTACCGACACGACTCACGTTCCCCGGCTCGGCGTCAGCACCGATCCCGATTCGGCGAGCGGCGGCGCCAGGGTGACCCAGATAGTCCCCGGGAGTGTCGCGGAAGGAGCGGGCCTCAAGCTGGGAGACGTCCTGCTTTCGATCGGCGATCTCAAGATCACCACCAATGACTTCGGTCCGGCCTACCGGCAGATGTATGCCGGCAAGGACAGCCTCCCGATACCCTTCGTGATCAAGCGGGGAGACTCGACCATGACCTTGAACGGCAAGGTCCGGCTGGTCGAGAACATCGAGCAACACCTGGAGGCGGATCCGGGGGCGGGAGAGAAAGCGGTGCGGGTACGGCATGGAGTTTTGACAGGGACGGTTGAGTAGAAGGAGACGGAAGACGGGAGACGGAAGACGGGAAAAGCGCTTAGATTTGGTGCAAGTGGAATTTCCCGTCTTCCGTCTTCCGTCTCCCGCTGCCATGTCCGAAACTTCCTTCTACGCGACACAGATCCAGGCGACCCAGTCCGGCGATCCCTGGTACGGGCCACCCATCACCCAGGTAGTCGAAGGGCTCACGTCCCAGCAGGCCTCGGCTCGACCGATTCCTAACGCGCATTCGATCTGGGAGATCATCCTCCACATGACGAGCTGGGTGCGCGAGGTGAAGCGCCGGCTGGAAGAGGGCAATCCGCATGAGCCTGACGACGGTGACTGGCCGCCGGTGGTCGATCCCACCGAGGGCAACTGGTGGCAGGCGATGGATGAATTGGAAACGGCCCACGCCGAGTTGCGGGAGCAGCTATTCCGGACACCGGAGAAAAAGCTGGAGGACATGGTGGGGCCGGTGCGGGATCCGGCGGCGGGGACCGGGGTGTCCTACGCGGCGATGCTGCAGGGATTGCTTCAGCATGACGCGTATCATCTGGGGCAGGTGGCGTTGCTGAAAAAAGCAGTCGAGAATCGATAGTCTAGAGTCAGGAGCTATCGAACAACACGCTCACGTCGCCGGCTCTTACCGCCCGAAACTCGCGAATCAAACCAACCGCCAGCGCCGCCCGGCCAATCACCTCCGCAGCCGTGAGACCGCTCGCCCTGAGTTCGCGCACCGCAGTATCCCGATTGGCCTTGCTCAGTTTCTCGCCCGAGGGTTTGAGGATCAGCGGGTGGTGAGCGAACACCGAGGATTGCTCTCGTCCCAGCATGCGTGCGAGCCGGATCTGCCGGCCGGTTGAGGCGAGCAGGTCCTCGCCCCGGATCACGGTGGTGACACCGTGTCGCAGGTCGTCCACCGCGACCGCGAACTGATAGGTCCAGTTTCCCAGCCTGTCACGCAGCAACAGGTCGCCGCACTGGCGTGAGGGATCCTGCCGCTGTTCGCCCAACAGCAGATCGGTGAAGATCTCCTCGCCGGGTTCGATTACGACGCGCAGCCCCTGTCCCGGACCCGGTGTCAGTCCTCGATCTCGGCAGCGCCCCGAGTAGGGGACTTCTCCCGCCGTCTCTCCTTCCTCACTTCGCCCTGTACTGACCGCACTGTTCGCCCTGTCCGCCTCATCCCGCCTGGAACACTCACACGGATACACCACGTGTCGCGCACGCAACACCTCGAGCGCGCTCTCATACGCCGCGCGGTTGTCGCTCTGACGGAACGACGATGGGCCCTGCCTCAACTCGGGACAGGACGGCTGGTCAGGAGTGAATCCCAACCATTCGAGGTCTTCCAGCAGCGCCGCCTCGTATTCCGGACGGCAGCGCTGACGATCGTGGTCTTCCAGTCGCAGCAGCACTTTTCCGCCGGCTGCGCGTGCCATGCCCCAGACATAGATTGCATTGGCAACGTGGCCGAGGTGGAGATAGCCGGTCGGGGCTGGTGCGAATCGTGTTGTGGTGTCGGACAGGGGCGGAGAAGGGAGAAGGGAGAAGGGGCGACTCACTGACGCCGACTACCTGTCAGCCTGCGTCCCGGGCGCCGTCATAAGGAGGGAGCGTAGTTCGGAATCCTGCAGCTTCTTGAGTCCACCGCGGGCCATCGGCACCCAGCGGCGTCTGCCGTCCGCGGCGGTGAAGACGGCGGCGTGCTGCTGCATCGGCTGGCCGCCGAGCACTTCATCCTCGATGACGGTCCAGACTACGCCATCCGCATCGGTGAGAGTGCGCAAAGAAATGACCTCGATGATCAGGAACTGGGGGAGGAGCCTACCGATTTGAGATGCAGCTTCATGCCTGAGACGTCAAGGGTTCAAAAAGCGTGAGAGGTGAGGAGTGGGAGGTGAGAGGGAACGCACCGAGTAGCTTCGTCGCCACCCCCTCGCACTTCTCACTGCTCACCTCTCACGCTTTCGGTGCTCCGCTTCCTCAACCCATCCGCCTCGAACGCCAGATAGCGGTGGTTAAGGGTTCGGGTGAGCCAGCCGACGAGGGGGCCGAGCAGACCGGAGAAGCGAACGGCGAGGGTAGCGAGGGTGCCCTTTTCGATCGGCTCCAACTGGTGGAGGCCGGTGACGAGAAGGCCTGGATGGCGAGTGACCCAGGTGAAGCCGCGCCCGGCCTTCGCCTCGGTTACTTCCCAGACCGCGGGCTTCAGCTTGGGCTGACTCACCCGCGCCCTTGTCCCCACCGCGAGCGGACCGGGATCGAGAAGCTGGACACTGGTGACGCTGGCCGTCCACTCGGGCCAGCGTTCCACGTCGGCGAGGACCGCCCACACCCGCTCCGGCGGTGCCGCGATCTCGACCGCGATGCTGAATTCAGTCATACCGCCGTGATGCTACCGCAGAACCTGTCGCCTCTCACCCGCCCTGCTGGTGCGCCTCGACGAACCACAGCCACTTGTCGACACCGCGGGAGATCTCGGTCAGGATATCGGCGCTGCCCGCGTCTTCCAGCTCATTCATCTCCTCGATCCCGACTCGCACGGTCCGCCCAAACGCCGCAAGCGCGTCCGACAACGCCGCCACGTGCTCGGCGCCCTTGGAGAGCACCAGCGGGTAATCCACCAGGCTGGTGCGTCCCGTCACCACTCCAACCGTTCCCTCCGCGATCCCGCCCAGCTGCACAATGCGCTCGGCAATCAGATCGACGTACTCCTCGACATTCTCGTTGATCTCATCGAACAGCTTGTGCAGCGCGATGAACGCGGGACCCTTCACGTTCCAGTGAGCCTGCTTGCACTGGGTCTGCAGGTCGATGCTGTCGGCCAGGCGCTGGTTCAACAGCTCGATGACCTGTACCCGGCTCGCCTGGGGCAGATCGTTCTTGGTGGAATAGAGGCGGCTCGGGCCGTCGTCGATTTCAGTCGACCTGCGGTTGACGCGGGTCGTGCGCTCGGTTGCGGTGGTGGTGCGAGGCATGGGCGAACTCCGAAGGAGCAGAGGCGAGTTAGAAGGACTGAGGACTGAGGTAGTTGTGAGTTCCGAGTTCCGAGTTGTGCACTTCAAAACTAATACTTCGAGAGAGTGGGCTTCCAGCGACCGGCTGACACCTTACTGCTCACACCTCACTCCCTGACCCTTCACGCCAGATGCACCAGCGTCTCCTCCAACTCCGCAACCAGATCTGCCTCGTCCCAGGGGCCGTCGTAGCGAACACCGTTGATGAAGAAGGTCGGAGTTCCGTTGACACCGCTGTGGACTCCGCCCATGAAGTCCTCCCGCACCCGGTCGCGAAAGGTACTGGCGGCGAGGTCGCTGAGGACGGCCTTACCGTCCACGCCGGCCTCCGTGGCTAAACGCGCCAGCGTGGCGTCTTCCAGGGTCCGTTGATGTTCAAAGATCAGGTCGTGCATGGCCCAGAACGCCTTCTCCCCTCCATGAGTACTCACCGATTCTGCCGACTCCGCGGCGTGCTCGGCGTGGGGATGGATCTCGTTGAGCGGAAAGTTCCGGAAGACGAAGCAGAGCCTGTTGCCGAGCCGAGCCTGCACGCGTTTGATGATCGGATAGGCGCGGCCGCAGTGGGGGCACTCGTAGTCCCCGTACTCGACCAGAGTGAGGGGAGCCTTCGGATCTCCCTGCATATGGTCGCGCTTGCTGACTGGAACAGTGAGTCTGGTCATGGCGCGCTCCCCGATCCCGCGGTGGCGGGATGCTGCAGCGATTCCAATGCTTCGAGGATCCCGTCCGCCCCCGGGTTCACCCCGACGGGGGACAGGTAGCTCCATCGGATGACGCCTTCGCGATCGATCACGAACAGGGCTCGCTCAGTGAAACCGTCCTGATCGCGATAGACGCCGTACTGTCGAGAGACGGCACCCTTGGGCTCGAAGTCACTCAGCAGCGTGAAGTGGAGATGGCGCGCGTCCCGGAAGGCGGCATGGCACCAGACGCCGTCCACCGAGATGCCGATCACCTCGGCGCCCAGGCGATGGAACTCGGAGTGCAGCTCGTTATAGAGGCCCATCTGGTCACCACAGACGGGACTGAAGTCAGCGGGATAGAAGACCAGAACCACCAACCGGCCGCGAAGTTCCTCGAGCGAAAACCGTTGGTCGGGAGTGGCCGAGAGGGTGAAGTTGGGAGCCGGGGTTCCGGCGGGGAGGGGACGGGAGAGCTGATTCATGACATACCTGCTTGACATCGGTAGCGAGTGAAAGGACTGAGGACTGAGGACAACTCCGAGTTCCGAGTTCCGAGTTGAGGCTACTCCACTGGATTCGAAAGTTAGCCTGAAATGCCCGGGTGAGTAGGAGGGTCACACTGCAGTCACGAGAGGGGCGTGCACCCGCTCCCGCCTTAATCCCTATTCCCTACTCCCCACTCCCTGGTTCCCCGTTCCCTGTTCCCTGTTCCCGCTTTTCTGTTTCTACTCCATCTCCATCCTCTCGAACGTCAACTCCAGGTTCTCTATCAGCGTGTCCCCCGCCAGCGCGTTCAGCGGTGCGAATTGGTAGTTCGCGGGCAGGGCACGAAGGAATTTCCAGGTGAGCACCACCGCAGTGCGATCCTCATCCAGCAGCTGGACCACGATGTTCCGGGCAACGGCGGGATTGCCATTCCGCGCCTCGTTCCACCACTGGTACCAGTTCAGCGAGCCCATGGCCCCGCGCCGGAGCAGCAGGTTGCCATAGTGGGTCAGAGTAAGGGTCTTAATCGGCTCGGTGAGCTTGTCGCTTCCATTGCGGTATTCGTTGACCTGGATGCGGGATTCGGGAAAGATGACCTCGACCAAGCCGGCGTCCGGGCCTTCCACGACACCGGTGCCGAGGTCTACTGTGAAGTTCATGCCGGGATAGGGTCGGTCTCGCAGGATGGCCATGCATCACCTCGGGTGGTCGCGGCGGCAGGTGTGGCCGCTGTGTCAAAGTGTGAAGCGAGCCAAGCCGGGTCAATCCAAGGGGGCCCAACAAAAAAGGCCACTCCCAGGAGTGGCCCTCATCATTCCCAGAGGCGCCGGTCGGAATCGAACCGACGAATGGAGGTTTTGCAGACCTCTGCCTTACCACTTGGCTACGGCGCCGGGGACGACGAAGCTACCCGACCCAGACTAGCCTCCGCAAGTCATTCCGCTATGAAGGCTTGAGTCTACCCGGGCTGCACCAGGGTCAGCAGAAACGTCCCCCCACGCTCAGATGAAACATCGTGCTCCACCCCCCCGCTCACGGCGAGCAGGTCTCCCGCCTCGAGCCGGTGCTCCTTGCCCGCCGCCCGGAAGCGGATGTCTCCCTCCAGGACCTGCACTGTGATGGGCCCCGCGGCGCGATGCTTCGCGATCAAGCCTCCCGCTTTCACCATCACCAGGGTCACTCGAAGGTGCCGTTCTTTCAATAGCGTCCGCGCATTGCGGCCATGGCTCTCGAGCACCACGCGGTCGTTAACCAGCTTCCGCTCCGCCTCCAGCGAGAACTTCAGGACATCACCGGACACCGGCCGATCTATGGACATGAGATCCTCCTGCGAGTAACCCAAAGAAATGAATACGCTTGACGCTCCCCTGACGGGCCCAGTGGATCTTCGCGGTCCACTTTCGACCCATGGAGGAACCATGCGTCCCATGCTACCGTGGCTGGCCCTGACCCTGGGCCTCGCCGCCTGCCAGACCGATCGCCCCACCGCGGCTTCGACGGCCGACCTCACCAGCGGCAATGACGGCGCGGTGCGGGTCTACACCCAGAACCTCTACATCGGCACCGACGTCGACAAGGTGATCGCGGCACCTCCCGCCCAGCTCCCGGCGGCGCTGTTCCAGGCCCTCGGCACGTTCGTCGCCACTGACTATCCCAGCCGGGCCGGCCGCATCGCGGACGAGATCGGACGGCAGAACCCCGATCTGATCGGGCTGCAGGAAGTCACCCATCTCACGGTGCAGGGACTGGGCATCGTCGGGTTCCCCGACATCGATGTGAACTTCATTCCGATCCTGAGCGCCCAGCTCGCGGCGCGGGGGCTCCACTATGACGTGGTCGCGGTGAGTCCCAACACCGACATCACGATCCCGCTTCCACTGCCCGACGGCTCTTTCGGAGTCATCGCGCTCAAGGACCATGACGCGATCCTGGTCCGCCACGGCATTGCGCGCAGCAACGTGGTCACCAAGAACTACCAGGTGAAGTTCTCCACCTCGCTGGGCCCGATCCCGCTCGACATCCTGCGGGGCTACGCCGCGGCCGACGTCACAGTGCGGGGAAAGAGCTACCGCTTCGTCACGACGCACACCGAGCCGCGCGGCACCGGGCTCCCGATCCAGGCGGCGCAGACGACCGAGCTGATCTCCGATCTCGCCGGCTCCATCCTCCCCCTCATCGTGGTCGGCGACTTCAACTCGGCGCCGAGCGCGCCCGAGACCGCGGCGCCCTACAACCAGATGCTGGCGGCGGGATTTCTCGACACCTGGTCCCGGCGCAACACCGAGCCGGGCGACGGCCCGACCTGCTGCCAGATCGAGGATCTCACCAATCCCGTCTCGCAGCACACCCAGCGGATCGACTTCGTGTTCGTGAAGAATCCGTCGGCGCCAGCGGGTCCCCTGGGCGGCCCGGTACAGATCAAGCTGTTTGGGGATGGCGCGGAGGAGAAGACCATCAACGGCTTGTGGCCGTCGGACCATGCGGGAGTATTTGAGACGCTGCGAGTGGCGGCCGAGAGAGTGGACTAGGCGGACGGGCGGACCGGCGGACGGGACAGCCGCACAACTGAAACGCAGAGACGCAGAGGGCGCGGACAACAGGGAGCGGGAAAAGAAGTGGGCGGGACCACGGACGGTACCCGACACCTCATCCCGAGGAGCAAAAGCGCGGTTCCCCGTCCCCCAAAAAGCAAAAACGCAGAGTGGACTCCTCTGCGTCTCCGCGTTTCCGCAGTTGTCCGCCTAGTTCACGACTTTACTACTCGTCGTTTCCTCCGGCACGGCAGCAGCCACCGGCCGGTGCGCCTTACGTCCCGGCGCCATCTTGATCACGACGCTGTCCGCAGTCTGGCTGTTGAGATACGCGTTTTGGTCGTGCATCAGCGCGCCCTCGGGCAGGTGCTGGTAGAGTGGCCCCAGCTCCTTCTCGATCCGGGCCCGGTAGAACTCGGGCAGTACCGTGGTCTCGCCTTCCATGAAGTCGCGGACTGAGCGATCGGTGTCGAGCAGCTTGCGCATCATGGTGTGATACTTGAGCCGTCCGAACCCTTCCGACGAAATCGCCCGCATCACGTTCAGCCACTTGGGAATCGGCTCCGCCGTGGCCGGGATGCGCCGCATGATGGCCTTCCAGGAGAAGGAATGGCCGGTGACGGCGACCAGCCCGTCGTAGAACTCGGTCCAAGAGTAGTTCTTGGGCCGGACATTCATCGCGTGATTGTTGTTGAGGAAATGGAACGGGAAAGGCAGCACCCGGCCCGCCCGCTGGTAATCGAGGTTCATCGGCGCCGCGCGACCAAAGGCCGACAACAGCGAATAGGCCGGGAAGGCACCGGGAGACAGATCAATGAACTTCTTGGTCAGCTCGAAGGGCTCGGGTCCCTGGTCCCCATCGAGACCCAGCACGAAATTGGTCTGGATGTAGGGGATGTAGCGCAGAATCAGGTTTACATGCTCGGAGACCTGCTGCACCTTCTCCATCCCGGTCTTCCGAGTCTTCGACTTGTTGCCCAGGTCGTACCACGACTCGATGCCGGGCAGGATCGCCTTGAAGTTGTTCTGCTTGAGCCGCTTCAGATGCGGCTCGGCCAGGAGCGAGAGGCTGCTCTCGGCGATGTGCCGGATCCGCTTGTGCGGATCGGCCTCCTCGACCGCCTCCATGTAATCCTCGAAGCGGACCCCGAAGTTGGGATCGTGCCAGCCGAGGATTGGCCTCTTGAGCTTGGTCTGGAGGAACTTCAAATCTTCCCGGAGCTGCTGGAAGCTGAGCGGCTGGTAGTCCACCGTCGCGTCGATGCAGAAGCTGCAGGTGTAGGGACAGCCGAGGCTCCCGATCATCGGAACGAACTTGATGGTGGGCGCCTTCTTGAGCGTCGACTCGATGAAGGGCCAGCGCTCTTCCACACTGGGCAGCTCGAGCGGCTGGGTCGGCGCCGAGATCTGACGGCCCATCGGACGCCAGGCGGCGCACTCGCTCAATACCTCGAGCACCACTTTCTTGTCGGTGAAGCCGAGCACGTAGTCGAAGTACTTGGCCGCGTCTTCCGGATAGCAGCGCGCGTGAGGACCGCCGATGACGGTGACGGCGCCCCGCTGCCGGAACATATTGCTCAGGGCGTAGGAGAGCTGGGCCGACTGGGTGAAGGTCCCGATAAAAATCAGGTCGAGATCCTTGGGGAGCTCGACCAGCAGATCTTCCAACCCGGTATAAACGCAGAAGGAGACGTCGTGGCCCATCTGGCTGCACCAGACCCCGATGATCTGGGGCATGATACTCGCCAGGTTGGCGTTCATTACGCGCCCGTATAAAGACGGATTTGGACTCTTGGTGACAAGGTCAAGCACACCGATGCGGAGTTTCCGCATTCACATTCCTCAAACAACGGGGATGCCAGGCAGGTCTGCACCCGGCGAAAACGACCGCGCCCAGGGGGGAAACAGACGGGCAAAAGGCAGGAACACCCTTAAGATCCCCTGTCTGCACCCTCTTTGCAAGGATGCAGTTTTCCTGCGCCCCAGGTCCGGCTCCGGAACCACTTCTCGAACAACGGCATTAACCAGTCGATGATCAGCCTGCCGCTCGCCGTCTGGATCGCACGCTTGGCACTGCTCTATCTCTTGATCGGGCTGTGCTTTGCCGTGCCCTTCGCCGCGCGCGGAGCGGGACGGCTCGATCCGGTCGCGCGCCACGGCACCATGGGATTTCGACTGCTTGTAATCCCCGGGGCAATGGCACTCTGGCCATATCTGGCATGGCGCGTCGCAAAGGGCGTTCCGTCCCGGGAGCGAAATGCCCACCGGGACCTCGCCCGATGATTCGGAAGCTCCGCGCCCGTCATCGGGCGATGATCGTACTCCTCACGCCGCTTCTTCCGGTGATTCTACTTGTTGCGCTGGTGGGACGGTCTCGGGTTCCTCCGACCGGCCTGCCTCGCGAGCTGATGGGGCAAGCGGACCCGAGCCTGGTTCCCGTCGGTGCCGAGTGGACGCTGCTCCAATCCCCGAGGATCCAGGTGCGCTTTCTCGCTCAGCAGGGAGACTCGACACCATCGGCGGTGGTACTGGATTCGGTCCAGCAACCCGCATCGCCTGATCTCCTGCTCTACTGGGCTGAGAGCGCGGGAGACTCGACGACGTTGCCGGCCGACGCGTTGTTGCTCGGTCCACTCGAGGCGGGGAAACAATTGACGCTTCCGGCAGCGAAGCGGGGCTTCTTGATCCTCTACAGCCTGGCCCACCGCGAGCGAGTCGGATTCGCCGAGTTGTCCCTGGTCCGGAGTGGGCCATGAGTAACTTCTACCAGGCGGTGAACTGGAACCGACAGAAGCGGATCTACGATACCACGGTGGCCACGGGCGTCGTTTTGTATCTCGCCCTCTTCACGGCGACCACCTTCGCGCTGGATCCCAACGCTACCGCCGAGACCACGCTGATCCGTGCGCTGGGGACCTGCGCGCTCGTGCTGCTCCACCTGATCCTCTGCATCGGTCCGCTCTGCCGGCTCAATCCGAGATTCCTTCCCCTGCTCTACAACCGGCGCCACCTCGGCGTCACGATGTTCATCCTGGCGCTGGCTCACGCGGCGTTCGCGACGATCCAGTTCCATGCCCTCGGCGACGTGAATCCGCTGGTGAGCATCCTGATCGGTTCGGCCGATGCGAGGCGGGTGAGCCAGTTCCCCTTCGAGCTGGCCGGTGTCGTGGCACTCGGCATTCTCTTCCTCATGGCAGCGACCAGCCACGATTTCTGGCTGGCGAACCTCACGGCTCCGGTCTGGAAGGCGCTGCACATGCTGGTGTACGTCGCCTACGGATTGCTCATCGCGCACGTCGGCTTCGGCGCGCTGCAATCGGAGACCGATCCGCTCCTGCCGATCCTGCTCGGATTTGGCCTTGTGCTCGTGCTTGGTCTCCACCTGGCCGCCGCATTCAAGGAACGGCGACTCGATGGCGAGCGGCGCGCGACCGGCGGCGATGGTTTCGTCGAGGTATGCGCGGTGAACGACATTCGGGAAGGGCGAGCGAAGATCGCTTTGGTGAGCGGAGAGCGAATCGCGGTGTTCCGCTACGACGGCAAGATTTCCTGCGTCTCCAACGTCTGCCAGCATCAGAACGGCCCACTCGGCGAAGGCAGGATCGTGGATGGATGCATCACCTGTCCCTGGCACGGCTACCAGTACCAGCCCGACACCGGTGCGTCGCCGCCGCCCTTCACCGAGAAGATTCCGACCTTCAATGTGCTGGTGAGAGAGGGACGGGTGTTTGTGGATCCCAAGCCGAATGCGCCGGGAGTCCGGGCGGAGCCGGCAGTAATTGCAGATTGAAGATTTCAGATTGAAGATTGGGTGTCATTGCGAGACACCCCGAACGAAGTGAGGGGCCGAGGAGTGATTGCAGATTGAAGCTTTCAGATTGAAGATTGTGAACAGCTAACAGCTAACACCTAACGGCTGACGGCTGACGGCACTCAACCGACCGACCATGACAGACGACTCCACCTTCTACATCGGCTACCACCCCGTCGCGCCGACGGACACGGCGCGTACGCTTCGGCGCCTGATCGTGGCGCTCGTCGGCGGAGCCGCGGTGCTCGGCGCCCTCATTGCGAGCCGGCAGCCCAAGGCGGACCCGAGTGTCTTCGAGTACGGGATCGAGCGAAGCTTCGAGGGCCAGATCGTGGAGCATCCGTACCCTGCCCTGCTGGTGCCGAGGCCGGGGATCACCGATCGGGGTGTCGCGTACTCGCGGTACCTGCTGGTGGCGCAGGGGAAGCATGGAGCGCAGCAGATAGTGAAGGGACTCGACGGAGGCAGTGCCGAGCTCAAGGGCTCGCTGATTTACCGCGATGGTGAGACGATGATCGAGGTGGCACACGTGGCGAGCAGCAGCGCGGCGTCAGCTGCCCCGATCCGGACCGAGGTCCTTGGCCGTTTCACTCTCCACGGCGAGATCGTGGACTCGAAGTGCTATCTGGGCGTTATGCGCCCGGGGAACGGCGCGGTCCATCGCGGCTGCGCCACACGCTGTCTCTCCGGCGGCGCTCCACCACTGCTGATCGTGCACGACTCCACCGGCCCGGCTGCTTTCATTCTACTGTCCGGCCCCGACGGAGCCCCGTTGCCGAAGGCGAAGCTGCTGAGATTAGTGGGAACGCCGGTGGTGGTAACGGGGGAGGTATTACGAGAGGGGGGGGTGGTGGCGGTGAGAGCGGAGGAAATTGGTAATTGGTAGTCGGGTAATTGGTAATTGAAAATTGATCCCACCAGTCGATCAATTTGCAATTACCAATTTGCAATTACCAATTTGCAATTACCAATTTGCAATTATCAATCTTTCTGCGTCACCACCGCACTATCCACCCAGAACCCCGTATCTCCGAAGCAGCTGGTCGGCACGCCTAGGTGTTGGTGGTAGTGGAGGCTCACTTTGGAGCCCAGCATGCCGGTGATCTTGCTGGCTACCGAGTCGTCCTTCACGGTGAACTGCCAGATTACCGGTGCCACACCGGTGACCACTGCCTGCTGGACCTCGCCTTCCCACGTCTTACAGATGAAGCCTTTCTTCGAAAACTTCATCAGGGTTCCCGCTCGGTAGCCGGAGGAGTAGGTCCACGTCACGGCGAGGACGGTATAGAGCGCCAGGAGAAGGAGCGGCACCAGTACCAGCAGGATGAGGGTTTTCTTGGCCTTGCTCTTCCAGCCTCCCGCGGGAGGTGCGGCATCGGGGGTTGTCATGGGCGCGAATTTACCTCCTCCCTGCCGATTTCGTGAGATGGCCCTTCGGGCAGACGCGGCGGAGCTGTCGCCAGAGCTCCTGTGCGTCCCAGGCACCTCTCTATTTCAACACGAAGACACAAGGGGTCTGGGTTTGGCGGATGGGAGATTCTGTCATTACGAGAGCGCACAGCTGTTGAGATTGCTTCGGCCCCCTCGCTCTGCTCGGGGTGCCTCGCAATGACACCCAATCTTCAATCTGAAATCTTCAATCTGAAATGACTACGACCCTCCAACACCCCGCGGCGATGTCGAGAACACGAGCCCGGAGGCGAACACAAACACCCAGCCCGCCTTGAGCCGGTCGTTGTCGAAGCGATACGCGAGGTCGAGACGCGTCGTATTGGCGTCGGCCGCACGCGAGGGCGCCAGGCGGAGGCCGAGTCCGACGTCGGTGCCGGTGCGAGTTGGGCTGCCCTCGTACCAGGCCCCGCCATGGTCCACGAAGGTTGCCGCACCGAGGGCCAGGACCTTGAAGAGATCGTCGACGAAGGTCATCCGGTACTCGGCGGTCGTGAAGTAGGTCCGGTCGCCGGTGAACGCGTGAATCGGGAAAGCCCGCGGTCCGACCGCGAAGCCCAGATCGAACTCGGAGCCGGGGATGGGATCCTTCAACCAGCCGACATCGGCGTGGAGGATCAACATCTGCTTCGCCATCGGCCGGATCACCGACGTGGCGCCGAGGACCACCGAGCCGGAGTCGAGGCCCCCGCTGCCCAGGAGGCCATTCGCCCGGCCGTCGAACCAGGCGAAGCCGAAGGGAAGCTGGGTGCCCAGGCGGACCTGCATCAGCCCGCCGACGCCGCTCTCGCTATCGTAGCCGAAGGCCTTCGGTGCAGCATAGACCCCGAACCGGACAAAGTTGCTGAGGTCGATGTCTTCATCCTGGCCGAAGCTGCGGAACCCGCGGGTGATCGCGAAATTCGCCTTTCGAGCCTCGACGAAGGCGCCGATCGTTCCGGTAATCCCGCCATAGTTCGGGTCCCCGGGCCAGGTGGTGTAGTCGTCCCGGCGGATCTGGCCATTCAGGCCGATTCGGAGATAACCGGAAGTACTCTTCTTGATCGCCTTTGCCGCCTCGATACCGGCCAGGAGGTAGCGCCGGCGCAGAGAGTCGCCAGCCGTCTGGATCCCGTCGAAATACTGCAGCACCCTCTCGTTCCGGTAGTCGAACAGGAACGAGACGCCGCGCTTGTCTTCCAGAGAATAGAACGGCCGGTCCACCGCGGCGATGAAGCGGTCTCCGTCGGAGCGATGCTGGTAGTTGAGCCCCAGCGAAACCTGCTTGGCCACGAGGCGCGGCTGGAGAAAATTGAAGTTGATCAGCGACCGGTCAGGCGTGTGACGGTAGCGGACCGTGAAGCGCGACGCCGAGCCGATCAGGTTCCGCTCCGCCAGCATGATCTGCCAGTCGGTCTGGCCGCCGGTGCTGCGGAAGCGCGCGTCGGCCTGGGTGCTCCAGCCGTCCTTGGTCTGCACCAGCATGACGAGACCGGAGTCGGTGGTGACCGAGTCCACCGACACTTTGCGGAACACTCCGAGCCTCCGGAGGTTGCGCGCGGTCTCCGCGGCACGCGCCGAGTCCCAGGGCTCGCCTTCCTTAAGCAGCAGCTCGCGATTCACCACACCGGGCATGGTCACGATATGCAGGTCGTTGACCAGCTTGGTGGCCCAGTTCTTCGCCTCGGACGAATCGAAGACGTCGGACCGGCGGATATCGACGTAGCGGATGATGTTGCTCGAATCGGGAAGCACGGAATCGGGCATCGTTCCGACCGGAGTCAGAACGGAATCAATCCTCTGGGGGGAGGAGAGTTGAGTGGTGTCCGTAGAAGCACTGTCCTGCGCGCGCAGCGCGTGAGGCAGAACGAGTGCGACCAGCACAAGAATCCAGCGACGCAGAGTAGCTCCAAGTGGTCGGGTTTTGGCGAGGGGAATGATAAACCGGTGGCCATCAGCCGTCAGCCATCAATCGTGAGACATAAGGCGTCAGCCGTCAGCCGTCAGCCATTTTGCCTAAGCATTATGCCGCAAAGGCTTACGCCAGTTCGGGCCTCGGAGCCTCCAACGGTCGCTACCGGCTGACGGCTGACGGCTGACGGGTCAAATGCAGGCAAGTCAGCTGATGTGTATCGGAAGCTGACACTCGGCGGGGCGGAATGACTTGTTTGCCGACAGTCCAGTGGGCTCCCTCCCAGCATTGCCAGAACTCCTGTTCCTGGATCATTCCAGTACTCTCGGCCAGCCAGCGATCGACATTCTCCCGGGAGTAGGACTGCGTGATGTAAGGTCGCCCTTTTCCGTAGCTCGATCCCGGCAGCTCGTAGACGTTCCGCACGTAGGATCGCTCGGTGTAGGGAAAGCTCATGAGCAGGTGGCCGCCGGGATTGAGCAGCTGGAACATGTGGCTCACCGCCGCGTCCGAATCCTCGATGTGCTCCAGCACGCTGATACAGACCACCATGTCGTACCGCTCGGTGATTCGACTCTTCGTGATGTCGTCATCCATCACGTGGTAGTGCTTGTTGAACATGCCGCGCGGCCAGTAGTCCCGGACGTTGTCTACCGCAGTCACCACGAAGCCGCACTTCCGGATCAGCGTCGGCAGCGCGCTGGTCCCGGTGCCGACGTCGATCACCGTTTTGGGATAGAGCTCGGTCAGCTTCCGGAACAGGAAGGCGAACTCGATCGGCCGCTCGTTGAAGCGTTTGAACTTCTGCTTCCCGTACTCCCGGCGCAGCAGCCACTTGGGGTAGAGGTTCATCAGCGCCTTGAGCGGTGACCCCATTGCCATCGACGATCTCCTCAATAAGTACGACGGAACCCGGGCTACAGATCTACTCGCAGCATGAGCCAGCGATAGTCCGACTTGCGCGGGTGCAGCAGCGAGTTGAGTGCATCCACGCCCTTGTAAGCCAGTCGCCGCTCCTGGTTCTCGAACGCTTGACTGCCGCAGTCGGGGCAGCGGGCGAAGCGCCAGTATTTCCAGAGGCCGAGTGTCTCGGTGCGAAAGCGCAGCAGCGCGGGAGACATGGGGCGAACCGGCCAGACGCCCTGCACGGCGTAGTGGGCCGCACCCGGGAAGAGTGCCTTGAGTCGCTCCGGTGAGAAGACGTTGCGGTGCCCGTAGAGATGAAAGACGGTTCCGCAGCGGGAGCACCTGGTCGACCAGGCCAGGAGATCCTCCTGGTAAGGCACCGTGACCACCAGACTCTTCCGCGCGACTCGCCGCAGCTCCGCGGTTGCCCGGACAAGATCGGTCGGATCGAGATGCTCCAGGGTTTCGGCGCAGAGCACCACGTCGAAGCTCCGGTCCGCGAACGGGAGCGACAGCATGGAGGAGACCGTGGCCGGCCGCCGCACGAACCGGATCCCCCGCTTGGCAAGATCGGTTCCCACCGAGAAGGGCATGTCGATCGCATGCAGCAGATCGCCCCGGCCACAGCCGACGTCGAGCAGGGTCCGGGTCTCCGGAGGAATCAGGGCGACCGTGGCCTTGATCCGTGCCCGCTCCGATTCGGTGCGGTGCGCGCCCGACTCCTCGTGTACCGAGGTCTCATCGAAGAGCTGAGCGCTGGTCCGCGACGAAGCCGGCGGGTTCACGAGGTTGCCTCTTCCAGAATTGCCACCAGCTTCCCGGTCGCGGGACCGGCCTCGAACTGCCGGACCGCGACTTCGTTCCGCCGGAATTCCTCACCCGAGCGCTTTCGCGAGTAGCAGCGCCCCAGCGCCGCGGCGATCTCCCCCGCATCGAGAGGCACCCGCTCGCCCGCCTGCGTCTCGGTCAGGATCTGTCCCATTTCTTCGTTCGGCGTCACCGACAGGATCGGTCTCCCGCAGGCGAGATAGTCGAAAAATTTGCCCGAGAGCTGGAGCCGGTGCTCCGGGCCCATGAGGTCGAGCAGGAGGTCGGCCTTGCCGAGTACTGCGCGACTCTCGGGAAGCGGCACCGACGGGCGAATCCTGGTGTATTCATCGAGCCCCAGCCGGACAATCGCCATGTCGTCTTCGGCGGTGCGGGTGCCCAGCGTCGTGAGGTACGCGTCTCCGGGAGCAAGTTTCTCCTCGTCGATGAAGCGACGATAGCCCGAGAGAAACAATTGGGCATTCTTGGCCGGACGCAGGTGCCCGAAGTAGAGAATCTCGAAGGGACCGGTTTTTCCCGGCGGCTCCGGAGCCGGCCCGTACAACTCTGGTTCGAACGAGCTCCGCAGCACGGTGAACCGCTGGGCCGGAATGATTCCCCCGTAATGCGATCGGTACGCCTCGAGCGCGCTTTCGGTATTGAGGATGATCCGCGTCGCGCGCTGGAAGAGCTCCCGTTCAAGCTGGTCCACCTTCCGGTTGGCCTCCGGAGTGCGCGCCTCGCGATAGTACGGCTCGATGGACCAGGGGTCTCTCAAATCCAGCACCAGCGGCAGTCCGGTAGACTCGGCGAGCCGGGCGCCCAGCATCTGGGCCGAGTGCGGCCCGGCGTTGACGTAGATCACTTCGCACTTCTCGCGGCGCAGGAATCGCCTCGCGCCAAAAAATACCCAAGGGAGATACCGGCTGTAGCGGTCGAGGGCACCTTCGGTTCCCGGCGCGGTCTTCGCCTTGTAGGGATGCGCCGCCGGCCCCCTCCCGACCAGATCCTCCATCCAGGCGATCGGCCCCGAGCGGTAGCCGCGCCAGATGGGAACCTTCGGCACATACCTCTCGAGCGAGGGATCGCGGCCCATCGTCTCCGGCAGCGCCACTACCGCGGGCATCCAGCCCAGCTCGGGCAGATGGCGCGCGAAGTTCATCGGGCGTTTGGCCCCGATCACTCCCGAGGGAGGGAAGAACGGAGAAATCATCAGCAATCGCCTCACCGCGCGTCACTCCGCGCGGCCCGACGATCCCAGAGCCCGCGCAGGGTGGCGAGCCCGACGAGATAGTGCAGGTCTCCCTTGGCGATCACATGGGTGCGCCGTCCCAGGACCAGATAAATCAGCGTCAGGACCGCGAGCCCGATCAGAAGCTGGAGCAGGTCTCCCTTCACGAACCGAAGCACCGCGAGGAGCGGCAGGGCGGCGACCGCCGCCACCAGCGTCGTGCGAAGCAGGTGCTTGAAGGGCAGCACCCGAGACCAGTCGAGGTTCAGATGGACCCTGATCCGGCCCAGCAGCAGCACGATGTTGACGAAGAGAGCCAGGTCTGATGCGAGTGCCGGACCCGCGATGCCCATCAGGTGGTAGAGCGGAAAGATGAGTACCGCGTTGATCGCCAGGGCCACGAGCGACGTGGTGAGAATCGGCTTGGTCTCTCCCAGGGCCCGCAGCACCGAGCCGTAGCTGCAGAGCCTGAGCGGGAGCAGGAACAGATAGACCCGGAACGGCACCGCCGCGGCCGCGAATTCCGCCGAGAAGAGGAGCCGCATCGCGGGCTCGGCGAGAATCAGGAAATAGAAGAAGACCGGCATCATGATGGTGGCGATCTTCTCCACGGAGCCATGCCAGTAGCGGAGGAAACCGTCCCGGTCTCCTTTGGCGTGGGTCAGCGTGAGAGTCGGGACCAACGTGTTGGTGACCGAATACGCCAGCGACGAAACCAGCGGCAGCTCCACCGCGCCCACAGTGTAGACCGCAAGCACCTCCTTGCTCGCCGCCAGCGCCACTCCGTACTTGTCCGCCTGAACGTTGAGCTTACCCACCAGCGTGGAGAGTGAGAGCGGGAAGCCATAGGCCAGCAGCTCGCGCGCGCTTACGTGCTTGCGCGAGAGACTCCCCTCCGCCGCGAACAGGAAATACCAGAGGAACATGAGGAGACGGAGTCCCGCCACGAGCAGGAACCACCCCATGATCGTGGTGAGCGACGCGCCGAGGGCGGCCGGAATCGCCAGCGACGCGAAGCGGCTGATGGCGAACGCCAGCGTGACGATGAAGAACGCCCGGTACGAGCGGCGGGCGAGCAGATAGGCCGGAAGCGCCTGCCCCGGAAAATCTCCCAGGATGTAGAGGCCGAGGAGCCGCAGAATCACCCACGACTGTGGATCCGACGAGATGAGCGGCGCCGCGACCACGAGGATCAGCGCCGCGGGAATCGCGAGCAGAAAGAGCAGGCCGCCGGTCCAGAAGCCGAGCGCCCGGGCGCCCGGATCGCCGCGACGGGGAACGAAATAAGCCAGCGCCGCGGGCAGTCCCAGCGGCAGCAGTGCGCTGGTCGTGTCCTGGATCAGGTAGACGAGGGAGAACAGGCCGAAGTCGGCCTTGGAAAGAGCGCGGGTAAGGACCGTCAGGAGGAGAAGATTGAAGATCCCGCTGACCAGAAGGCCGAACGAGGCGAGGCCGGCGCCGGCCGCGACCTCTTTTCGTTCTGCCAGCGCCGCGTCGGGAGCGGTCATCGCGCGATTGCCGCCTCGAGCACCGCGGCGAAACGACGTGCCTGCTCCTCCGCGTCGAAGGCAGTCACCGACTCGGCTGGGATCTCTCCCCGGTCGGGCGCCTGGCAGCGCACGCGGAGCCGCGCCAGCCCGGCCGCGATCGCCTCGGGGTTCGCCGGAGGAACCACGACGCCTGCTCCGGTCTGGTCCACGATCCGGCCCGGCTCGGGCTGATCGGTGATCGCCAGGATAGGACGACGGGCTGCGAGGTAGTCGTAGAGCTTGGCCGGCACGGTGAGAGCCATGTCTCCCACAGTCACTAGCGCCAGTACGTCCGCACTGCGCATCACACTGAGCGCCTCGCGGTAGGGGATCGGCGGACGGCTCTCCACGTAGTCCGCGATACCAAGCGACGATGCGTGGCGCAGGTCTTCCTCCCGCGGAGTTCCCGCCAGCACCAGCGCTGCCTTGTCCGCACCGAGTCCTTCGCGCTGCACAAACTTGGCGAAGCCCTTGAGCAGCGGCTCGGATGGCACCAGCCGGCGGAAGTGCCCGAAGTGAAGTACCGTGAACCGATCGTTTCGCTGAACCGCAGTCTCGTTGAAGACCCCGAGATCGAAGGCATTCCGGATGCAGGTGAAGCGCTCCGACGGGACGCGGCCCCGGTACGCGGCGGTGTACGCGTCGTGGCACTCCTCGGTGTTGAGCACGATGCGCCGCGCGGTCCGGAACACTCGATACTCGGTCTGCCGGATGATCCAGCGGGTGGGCGGCGGACGCAGCGCCATCTTGGCTCGCTGCAGGGACCAGGGATCCCGGAAGTCCACCACGAGTGGCAGCCCAGGCGAATGCGCCAGCTTCATGCCCACCAACAGCGGCGACCACGGATCGGCACAGACCACCACCGCACTCGGCCGGTGCTTCTCGATGAGGTGCGCCGCTTCGCGCAGGGCGGCACCATTGTGCCAGAGATAGCGATCGAAGGGAGTGATGTAGCCGGCGTCCCACCCGAGGAACCGGCGTTCTTTCTCGCGCGGCCGTGGAGCGGACTCAGTCGGGACCTGCTTCCCTTCGCCATAGGCGTAACTGACGGGCAGATCGGCGGGGATGAGGTCGGAGAGCCCGAGATCAACGTTTTCCCCCGCGGGATCGCCGGCGAGTACTACCGGCTGCCAGCCGAAATGGGGAAGGTGGCGGACCAGGTTCAACGGCCGCTTCGCCCCGACCACGCTCATCGGAGGGAAATACGGCGTGATCAGGAGGACCGTGGGCATTCGGCCTCCAAGGTAGTGGCGGCGTGGAGGGCGGACCAAGTACCTTGGCCAGCCCAATGCGCATCGCCTACGCGTACGACGAGCCGTTGCCCCATACCGGTGCGGACGCCGAGCAGGTGGTCAACACCGTGGCCGCCCTCGGCCGCAATGGCGTTTCGGTCCAGTTGCTGATTCCCAGCGTTTCGAACGACGCGCCCCAACCCGCGGCACTGCGGGAGTATTTCCAGGTAGAGGGTCCCTTCGAAGTCGGACTGATCCCCAAGTCTCCCCTCGGCGCTCGATTCTTCGAGAAATGGAACCACGCCTTCCGCGTTGCGGGCGACGAGCGCACTAGAGCAGCCGACCTCGCGTACACGCGGAACCTGCCCAGCGTGGTGACGCTGCTCCGCCATGGGCATCGAGTAGTGTACGAGCACTTCCGCCCGTGGGGAGATCAATATCCCGCACTCCGCCCCGTCCTGCGCTGGATCGTCCACCATCCAAAGCTGGTGGGCGCCGTCTTCCACTCCGATCACACTCGACAGAGCTACATGAACCTGGGCGCGCCGCCCGAACGATTGATGGTGGCGCACAACGGGTGGGATCCAGGGCGGATGGAGCCGCGCCTCTCTCGCCAGGCGGCACGAGTGCAGCTCGGGCTCCCACCGGAAAAACCGGTCGCGGTCTACACCGGGCGGGTAAATCGCAAGAAGGGGCTCGAAATCCTGCTCGGCGCGGCCCGCAGGATGGAAGACATGACTCTGGTGCTGGTCGGGTCCGAAGGAGAAGGGAGCATCGAGTCCGAGGCCAAGGAACTCTCCAACGTGCGAGTGGTCCCCTGGCGGAAATTCAGCGAGCTGGCCCCGTACCTCTACGCGGCCGACGTGCTGATCATCCCGCCGAGTCTCGAACCGCTCCAGCGTCACGGCAATACCGTCCTCCCGATCAAGCTGTTTCTCTATCTCGCTGCGGGCCGGGTGGTGTTGGCACCCGAGGCACCGGACACAGCCGAGCTTCTCAAGGACGGGGTCAACGCCGCCCTGGTCCCTCCCGGAGATCTCGAGGCTTTGCTCACTACCCTGCGCCGGGTAACCAGCGACACCGCCCTGGCCGAGCGGCTCAGCGCCGGGGCCACGGAGGCCGCCCAAGGGCTGACCTGGGACAGCCGCGCAGCACGAATCCGCGATTTCATTACCGCCCGCCTCGCCGTTACGCCGTAAGCCCCTCTGGGGGCCTGCTTCCTGCCACATAACCCATTCCCGACTAGGAAGTTGGGTTTATCTGACACGGTAGAGACGCGGCATGTGCGCCTCTAAGTTATTGCTGGCAAACGAGATAGGTGATCAGTGGTGAGGTTGGGGCCGCTGATCGTCATCCCAAACGAGATCGTGATGAAATCACACATCGCCATCCGCCACGGCACGAAGGTGTCAGTCGAATCAGGGCAGCTCAAGCTGTTCTGCCCTGGTCCCGTTCTCACCAGCCAGCGGGTTCGGCACGCGATGTCCCGCGCCGACATCGCTCATCGCGACGATCTCTTCGTGGAACTGCTCGATCGGGTACGCGCCCGGCTGAAGGGCGTCGCGTCCGCACCGGAGCACGAAGCGCTGGTGCTGGGCGGCGGCGGCACCGCCGCGACCGAGGCGGCCTTCGCGACCTTTATCGCGCCGGAAGAGCGGCTGCTTGTGGTCTCTAACGGCGCCTTCGGCGAGCGGATGGCGGAGATCGCGGTGGCGCTGGGCATTCCGGTGAGCCACCTGCGGTATGAGTGGGGCGACCGGGTCGTGCTGGAGCAGATCACCGGCATGCTCGAGGGCGACTCGCGGATTCGGGCGGTCGCGATGGTGCATCACGAGACTTCAGTCGGGCGGCTCAATCCGGTGGTCGAGGTGGGTCGCCTTCTTGCGCCGCGCCGCATTCGCTTCATGGTGGACGTGGTCTCGAGCCTCGGCGCCGAAGAGTTCGACACGGTGCGGTCTCGCGCCAGCGTCGTGATCGGCAGCGCCAACAAGTGCCTGCACAGTGTGGCGGGACTCGGGTTCGTGCTGGTGAAGCACGATCTCTGGGAAGACACCGAGCACGTGCGGCCGCGCTCCATGTACCTCGACCTGCGGCGCTATCGCGCGGCGGCGAAGGAGAGCGGGCAGACACCGTTCACCCCTCCGGTCTCCGCGATTGCGGCGCTGGATGAAGCGCTCGCCGAGCTGGAGGATCAGGGTGGAACCTCGGCCCGCCGGGCGCGCTACCAGGCGCTGCACCAGCAGATCCGCGAAGGGCTCAAGGCGACCGGCATCAAGCTCCGGTTCGAGACACCGGGCAATGCCTGCTCGCTGACCGTGGCGTCGTTACCGCCGGGTATGACGTTCGACGTGTTCTACGCCGGCATGCGGGACCGCGGCTTCCTGGTCTATCGTGGCAAGGGCCCGATCAGCCACGACACTTTCCTCGTCGCCAACATGGGTCACCTGGATTCGGCCATGGTTGACGACTTCCTCGAGGCGGTGGCCGAGGTGTCGGGCCTCGCTCCGCGCGAGACTCCGCTCCGGGTCAGACAGCTTCCAGCTTGAAATGCGGCGGCAGGCCGTTGTCCTCGTGGCGGGGAGCGGCCTGCGCCTTCGTCCCCTCACCGACAGTTCTCCCAAGTGCCTGCTCGAAGTGGGCGGCCGCACGATTCTTGAGCGGCTGCTGGAGCGCCTTGCCGAGGCCGGCATCACCCGCGGCGTCCTGGTAACCGGCTATCTCGCCCACCGCATCGAAGAGCATCTCGCGGAGCACGCACCACCTTTCGAAGTATCCCTCGCACCCAATCCGGATTACGCCACCACGAACAACGTGGTGAGCCTGCTCGCCGCGCGGTCTCACCTGGGACCCGGGTCCCTGGTCATCTGCGATGGGGACGTCGTGCTTTCTGGAGACGCGATCGGTCGTCTCATGGACGAGTCGGAGGCCTGCTCCCTGCTGGTGGATCAGGAGGCGCAGCTCGCCGATGAGGAGATGAAGGTGATGCTCGATTCTCGCGGAAGGGTCACGAGGCTCTCGAAAGCGATCGATCCCAAGGTCGCGGCTGGAGAATCGATCGGGATCCAGAAGATCGGCGGCGCCGCGCTCGGGCGGCTCTGGCCCACGCTGGATGATCTGGTCCGCTCGGGCCGGACCGACGTGTTCTACGAAGAAGGTTTTCAGCGGATGATCGACGGCGGTACGCCGTTCAGCGTGGTTCCGGTGAGCAGCGCCGAATGGACCGAAATCGACAGCTACGAAGACTTCGAAGACGCCTGCACCCGCTTCGCCGGCCGCTGACCGGGAAAGGGAAGGGCGAGGTGAGCAAACCGGTCGAAGTCGAGGAGCTGGTCGACCTGCGTATCCATCGCCCGCTGGCCGCACGACTCATCCCGCTGTTGGTCCGCACCTCGATCACTCCCAATCAGGTCACCCTTCTCAGCGGGTTCACCGGCATTCTGGCCGGCGTCTGCCTGGCCCTCGGTGTGACGCGGCCCGTCATGTGCCTGGTCAGCGGAGCGCTGCTCTTTCTCTCCGTGGTTCTCGACTGCTGTGACGGGCAACTGGCGCGGGCGAGGGGTATCTCCTCGACCACCGGGGCCATCCTCGACGGCGTCGCGGATTATCTGGTGGGAATCGCGCTCGCGATCGGCGCGTCGTACTTCATGGTGATGTACTACCACAGCCTTTGGTTTGCCCTGCTGGGACTGGCGGGCGCGGCGAGCTCCGCGCTGCAATCGGCCTTGTTCGACCACGCCAAGACCCGTTACATCGCGCGGGTCGGCGGCGGGTACCTGGAGCGCGAAGAGGATGTGGCCGAAGTGGCCCGAAACCGTGAAGCGGCACGGGCCGCCGGTCGCTGGGGCGACGTGTTCCTCTTCTGGGTCTACGAACGCTATTCCATGGCTCAGCACGCGGCACTCCGCATCGACCCGGTGAACGACCCCGTTGCCTACCGCAGTCAGAACGCCGGCCGCATGCGGGCCTGGACCTGGCTCGGCATTGGAACCCATTTCGCGCTCGCCTATCTGTTTCTGGCACTTACGGCAGCCTGGCCGCACGCTACCGCCGTCTACATGGCGCTCTGCGCGACGGTGCTCAACGTGTACCTCGCGGCCCTGGTTGCCATCGAGCCGCGAAGGGTCGGCGAGTGATTCGTCATGCCAGGCTGATCGGTCCGCCCGCGGGCGACCCGGAAGCCGCGGTCGCCGGACTTCCGGTCCTGTTGCGACAACTGCTCTCGCTGCAGGACGCCGGCATCGAGGAGGTCGAGGTGGCTGGCGGCGTGCCGGGAAATTGGAAGAGCGATTCGCGGCTCACGCTGAACCTGACGTCAGGCGGACCGGCGCAGCGGCGGACCGGCGGACCCGAGCTGACCGCGCGACCTGGACTCGTTTGGCATCCCGCGATCCCCAAGCGACTCGCCCAGGGAAGCGAAAGCACCAATATCGAAGCGGCGCCGCTTGCTGCGGGTGAGTTCATCGTGGCAACCGAGACCCCAGCCGCTCGAGACCAGGCCGAACGTCTTCTGCTCAAGACGCTGTTCAAACCCACCGACGGAATCGTCTCCCGCAAACTCAACCGGCACATCTCGCTTCAGGTGAGCCGGGCGCTTCTCAAGTGGCCGGTTACCCCCAACCAGATGTCGGTCGTCGCGGCGCTGTTTGGTGTCGCCGCGATCGTAGTCGTGGCGATACGAGGCACGTCGGGACTGATCCCGGGCGCACTGCTTCTGCTGGTCCAGTCGATTCTCGACGGCTGCGATGGCGAAATCAGTCGCCTCAAGTATCTGCGATCCCGGCTCGGCGAATGGCTGGACCAGCTGTTCGATGATGTGGTGAACGTGGGCTACTTCGCCGCGGTGGGGTACACGCTTTATCGGGCGGGATCGGTTCCCGCGGGCTGGATCACGATCGTGGGCGTGATTGCCCACCTGATTTATCAAACCGCGCTATATGCCGCCCTGCTCACCCGAGGCGGGGGAAGCGGCAGCGTCACCTCGATCCGCTGGTGGGGACAGAAGGCGGCGCCGACCGGTCAGCCTGCTGCCGGCAAGCGGGGCGTGAAGCAGTTGCTTGATGATCTGATCGAGATGGGTGCCCGGCGCGACTTCTTCACCTTCCTCTACCTGCCCTGCGCGCTACTCCACGTGGACCTGATCGCAGTGGTCTGGTCGGCGGTGATTTTCCTGGTATCGGGAGCGATGACGGGAGCGCAGTGGGTGTTTGCTGGAGGACCAGAGAAGGCGGGAGGGCGGTAGGGCGGGAAGGCGGGAAGGCGGGAGCGCCATCCCGCCTCAGCTCGCCCCAATCTTCTGCCGCCGGCCAGCCGCGGCGAGCAGCACCTCCGCCTTGGAGTAATCCTCGGGCGTATCAACATCGGTCCAGCGAACACCGGTCAGCGAAACCGCCGCGAGCTGGTCCGCCGCGATCAACTTGCGCATGCCGAGGGTGACTGAAGGCGGCTCCACCTGGGCGACTTCTTTCAGTGCGCCGAAGACGCGGGGATCGAGCAGAAAGTATCCGGTGTCGACCGCATCGTAGTCCCAGACATCCTTCCCGATCGCGGTGATCCGCCCGTGCTGCACCTTCACCTTGGTGGCGTCGTCTTCGTCGATGCCCACCGGCTTGAAGTCCACCAGCAATCTCTGGTAGCCCGCCGGAGCGGATAGACGGTCAGCCAGAATCGGCAGTACCGGTTCGGCGAAAAGATGGTCGGCCATCTGCAGGAAGAACGGCCCGTCAATCAACGGCTCCGCCGTCATGAGGGAAACCCCGTTCGGTTCCTGATAGCGTTCGTTGTGCACCAGCTTGACCGGGAGCGCGGTCCTGACGCTCGCGAGGTGATCGCGAATCATCTCGGCGGCATTGCCGGTAACTACGATGGCCTCATCGCAACCGGCGGCGGCAGCCTGCCCCAAGGCGTGATCGAGCAGAGTCTTGCCCGCCACTCGCACCAGCGGCTTGGGCAATTCTCCCCGGGTGGCGCTCAATCGTGAGCCGAACCCCGCGGCGAGAATGACGGTCTGACGAATAGACAATTGCGCCATAGTGGAAGTCCGGAGGGGCAACGATCAGGCCGCGCCACGTGCTGGGAATCACGGTCGCAAGTAGAAGCATGGCAAGCAGTTAGTGACACCCCCAGGAGCCCCCCTGGCGGCTCCGGGTCAGAGTTACCCGTGTCCGACGCACACGGGATTTTTGTAATCTGCCCGGGGCGATTGTCCCCTCTGCCCGACCCCACCACATTCCGGCCCAGTTTGACTCTGACGCTCGAGGTATTGAAGCTTGATGCTGCTCGCTCTCTCGTTGTTGGTTGCGCTGGACACAGCCCTGGTGCGCACGGTGACGACCGCACCCGCGGAATCGCTCCGAGTCACCATAACCGGCACGGGGACGCCGGTGGTGATTATCCCGGGCCTCTCCGGACGCGCCTTTGCCTTCCGCAAGGTGATACCGTCGCTGGCCGAGAATGGGCTGCAGCTCATCGTGATCGAGCCACTCGGGACCGGCAATTCCTCGCGGCCGGGCAAGGCGAATTACTCGCTCACTTCACAGGCAGATCGCATCGCGGCGGTGATGGACAGCCTCCATCTTCCGCCCTCGCTGATCGTCGCACACTCGGTGTCGGCCTCGATGGCGTTGCGAATGGCGGTGCGCCGGCCGGATCGGGTGGCTCAGGTCCTCACGATAGATGGCGGGCCGGACGAGAAACTGGCCACGGCCGGGGTGAAAAAGGCGGTGAAGTTCGGTTTCCTGCTCAAGATCTTCGCGGGACGGGGCAAGATTCGGAGTGAGGTTCGTAAGGGCCTGATCTCTTCGTCGACGGATACCACATGGATCACCAACGAGGTGATCGATGGCTACACCGAGGGAGCCGCGGGAGACATTGGCGCCGTGTTGAAGGTGCTCAAGGGGATGGTCAATGCGGTCGAGCCCGACTCGATCACCAATCACCTGGGCGAGATCAAGGTGCCGGTAACGCTCCTGCTCCCAACCGGCCCTCATGATTCCGGGATAAACTCGCACAAGGTCCAGGCGATGCGGGACCGGATTCCCCACTTCGCCGTCGATTCGGTGCCCAACTGCGGGCTGCATGTCCACGAGGAGCGGCCGGATGTGGTGGTTGCCGAAGTGTTGAAGCTGGTCGGGAAAGCGGGGGAGGTGAGCAGGAATGTTGGGAATTGAAGATTGAAAATTGAAGATTGAAAACTGCAGATCGGGAGGATTTCCAATCTGCAATCTTCAATCTTCAATTTTCAATTCGGCCACGCTCCCCAGCACTCGATCCGGCACCACCCCGCTCTCGCTCAACTGCTCGTCTCGGAATTTACCGGTGCGCACCAGCCACCCTTGGCATCCTGCCTCCTGGGCTCCTCGCACGTCGGACCACAGGTCGTCTCCGATCATCGCGATATCGCCCGGTGATGTATCCGGCGGTAAGCCCAGACTCTTCACCGCCGCATCATAGAACTGCCTGGTGGGTTTCCCGGTGACTCTTGCGGTCCGGCTGGAGGCGTATTCCAGTGCCGCAACGAAGGGACCCGCATCGAGAACCAGCTGGTTGCCCTTGAGCCAGTAGCGGTCGCGGGACAAGGCGACCAGCTCCACCCCGTCCAACAGAAAACCAAACGCTTCCTGCAATAGCTCGTAGGTCCACAGGTCGCCGAGATCGCCGATGATGACGGCGCCGGGGCGGGCTGTCGCCGCTCGTCCGGTTGTGCCGGCCACCAGATCGAGTCCCTGAAGATCTTCCAGTGTCGCCTCCGGTACATACGGCGCGACAGGACGGTAGCCCTGCTCCTGACACAGCACGACCGCGGCTCGCACCGGAGTGAGGATCTCGTCGGCGGTCACCTCGAGCCCGTAGCCTCTCAGCCTCTCGACCAGCTTGCTTCGCGGTCGCCCGGTGGTGTTGGTAACGAATCTGAATGGGATTCGGCGCGACCGCAGAGCGCCGATCGTCTCGAGCGCACCGGGTACCGCTCCGGCATCGGTATACATCGTGCCGTCGAGGTCGAACAAGAAGCCGCGCATGGATGTGAGGAAGCTACAACGGAAGGACTAGCGAAGGGCGCCGCGGCGTTCGGAGGGTGTGTCGGAGAGAATGAGGTCGAGCAGTGATACTGCACCGAGTCCTTCGAAGGTTCGCGGCGCCGCATCTGCGCTGTACAACACCGCGCTGCGTCCGTCGGCCGACAGCTCCACGAAGCGGGCGGAAGGTGCCACGGCAAGAACGGTCCTGGCGCTGATGGTATCGGAATCGGGTCGGCCGACCGCGACCACATCGGGTGCAGTGCGTTGGGCGGTCGCCGCGAGGTTCGCGCTGTTTCCTGCCTCAACGATCTCGACGTCAGTGCGTTGCCGCATCAGATACAGCAGTATCTCGCGCAGCATCCGGGGCATCCTGCCCAGCAAGACTGTAAACCTGGCCACCATATAGCCGTGCGCCCGGAAGCGGGAACGCCTAATCTGCCGAGGAGGAACCCCGGCGAGAATGGACGATTTGGTTCAGAAGAGATTCAGGGAGTGGACCTAGATCCGTTGGTCCTGTAACGATCCATCAGTAATCGGTCGAGGAGAACAACTCCTGCGGCGTAGGCCGGCGAGGATCCTTGCCCCGCAGGCGGGCGGCCGCCTCGAAGCGCCGATGCACCCGCAGTTTTTCCAGCAGATTGTGCACGTGATTCTTGACAGTCGCGACCTCGATGCCGAGGCGCACCGCGATTTCCTTATTCGACAGTCCTTCGTCGATCAGCTGTACGATTTCGGATTCCCGGGCGGTGAGCGGACTGCGCGGCGGGTGTCCCGCGACGGGACGCTCCCGCGAAGACAGCGCCTGCACCAATTTCGCCGCCAGGGTCGCCGTGCAGCGCAGCTCTCCCCGCACCGCGCTCTCGATCGTCTCGACCAGATCCTCGAGCGAGGCGTCGCGCGGGACGAATCCTACGGCTCCGACCTCGGCCCAATGCAGCATGGCCTCTTCCTGGTCGGGTACCCCGAGCACAACCACCCGGCATGTAGGAGAGATGCGCCGGATGCCGCGCAGAGTCTCGAGGCTCCCGGGGAGGGCCTGATCCAGAAGGACTACGTCAGGGTCCCAACGCCTCACCTCGGCCAGAACAGCAGCCGCATGGACCGCAGTTCCGACCACCTCGAAGCCCCCTTGGGTTCCGAGGAACTGGCGCAGGCCCTCGCTATACAGCCTGACGTCGGAGCCGATGAGTAGGCGCGTCGTAACCATGCCAGGATGCTGGAAAGCGGGAAATGGGACAGAAGTACTCTGCTAATACACGCCCAGTGTTGAAAGGTGTCAAGAGTTGACGTCGAAGAATGCACTATTGCCCTTCAGATCTAGATCTTCGGTCTAGTTCATTTTGCTGACAAATCAGCACTTGCGTGTCATCTGCCCGCTCAAATATTGGCCTGACATGAGGAGCCACTGATTTTCCACGGCTCCGGGTCAGGAGTCTCGTGGGTCAATCCGGGTTGTTAGAGTGTGATCTGGTCATGAAGGGCGGGATCACGAGCGGGATCGTTTACCCTGCCGCGATCCTCCGCCTGAAGGATAAGTACCGTTTCCGCAACATCGGCGGGACTTCGGCCGGTGCCATGGCCGCGGCCTTGACCGCCGCGGCGGAATACGGGCGCCAATCTCTCAAGCTGAACGGCCCCTGGCTGGAAGGCGGAAACGACAGCCGGGGATTCGCCGGGCTCAAGAAGACCCGCGACGAGTTGTGTCAGCCGGGCCTGTTGCTCGGCCTCTTTCAACCGGCGCGCCCCACCCGCAGCCTTTTCCGCTTCCTCCTCTATCTCAAGACCGGGCCGGTTCCCCCCCGCTCGATACCATTGGGCTGGCTGTACCCGTTGCACCGAGCGCTCTGGAAATGCGGAGCCCTGGTCTATGCTGCAGGAGTGATCTCGAGTATCGCCGCGGTCTCGGTGGTCACCCTGGGCGCCGGCCGGATTTTCAGTCACGGCCAGTCGATGCTCATGCCGAGCCAGTGGGATTGGGTCTCCTGGGTCATCGCGGCGGCCATTCTGTTCTTCGCCGTAGCACTCCTCGGCCCTCTGATTCCGCTCTGGCATCTCGGACGCACGCTGGTGGACCGGGTGCCGGCCAATCTGTTCGGACTCTGCACCGGGCTCCGCAGCAGTCCAACCGGTCAGGTCGCGGTGACAGAATGGCTGCACGAGCGGATCCAGATGCTCGCCGGCCTTCCCAACGACAAGCCGCTCACCTTCGGGATGCTGTGGGATGCCGGGCGCGACAAACCTGCCGAATCGCCGCGAGACCGGACAGTCAACCTCCAGGTAGTGACCTCCTGCCTCAGTCAGGGACAGCCCTACACCATGCCATTCGAGGGGGAGCTGTTTGCCTTCAAAGCGGACGAGCTCGCCTTGCTGTTGCCCGACACCGTGATGAAGCATTTGATCCAGCCGGAGGACGAGATTCGCGCTTACTGCCGGCTGCCGGAGGGTTATCACTTTCTGCCCGAGGCGAGGCAGCTTCCGGTGATCCTTGCCGCGCGGATGAGTCTGAGCTTCCCGTTGCTCTTCAGCGGCGTGCCGCTCTACGCCATTCGGCATGACCGCGGGGTCCAGGCGCGGACCAGCGGTGAAACCGTCACGCTCAATGCCCAGACCGATCTGCAGCGGCTCTGGTTCAGCGACGGCGGGATCTGCAGCAACTTCCCCATTCACTTCTTCGATGGCTGGCTGCCGCGCCGCCCCACCTTCGGCATCAGCCTGACCGACCTTCCCAAGGACAGCATCAAGAAGGGCCGTATCAGCCAGCAGTACATGAGCTACTCGGCCAACCAGTGGCGCGGCCCCGGCACGCGGCCGAGCAGCAATGAGCCCGCCATCTACCACAGCGTGTACATGCCGAAACCGGAGGACCAGCAATCCCCCGAGTGGATTCCTTTCACCTCGGTGCCGACCGATCCCACGTCGCGCAACAATCTCCTGAAGTTTCTCACCGCGATTTTTGCGACGGCGCAGAATTATCGGGACAACAGCCAGTCACTCCTGCCCAGTTATCGCGAACGTGTGGTCCAGGTCCGCCTCGAGGAAGGCGAGGGTGGGCTCAATCTCGCCATGGATTCGAAGACCATCGCCAAGATCGTGGACAAGGGAGATCGGGCCGGAGAGGTGTTGTGCGACAGCTTCGATTTTCGGATTCACCAGTGGGTCCGATTCCGGGTGCTGATGAGCCGGCTGGAGGAACGTCTGGGAATCATGCGCGAAGTCTTCAAAGACCCCGAGTTCGATCACGCAGGGTTGCTCAAGCAACAACTCGGCGGAGAAGGGATCCAGAAATTCCCGTTCTCGCTCAATGATCCGTGGCCGAGCAAAGCGCTGGTGCGGTTGGAACACCTGATCAAGCTGCTGGACGAATGGCAGGAGGGCGGCGCGGTCTTCGACCAAGCCGCTCCGGAGCCCAAGCCGACCCTTCGTGTCATGCCCCAGGCCTGATGGGGTGGACCGGCGCTGGGCGAAGCGGGAAATGGTGGACCCTCATCGGCCTGCTCCCGGTCGCGCTCGCGGCTTGTTCGCTCAGCGGCGCCGGCCACTCCCTGGGTACCGGCCTGGTGAAGGGAGTGAAGTCCGATCGTGATACGCTCGCGGTCGCGACCCAGCCCGCCGTTGACTCGTTCACCTTCCGGCTGACCCGGGACATTCGAGACTCGCTGCGGCCGGAGTTGCTCTCTCTCCTCGCCGCGGCCGGCGACACGGCGAAGCTGAAGGCCGACTCCATCGGCCAGGTGATCGGGGACCGGCTCCAGGCGGCGGTCGCGAAGGCGCTACGGGATTCGCTGTCGCTCCTGGTGACTAGCACCAACGCCGACCTTCGTGACGCGGTGCGGAGCTCGTTGCGGGTCTGGCTCGACGAATTGCTGACTCGCGCAAGGAATGAGGGGAGTGCCGCGGTCGGAGCGATCGCCGATTCCGCGGTGAGTCACGGTGCGGTGTCGCTGTCCATCGCGCTGCGGGGACCGCTGCGGGATAGCCTGCTCGCGCTGATTCATGAAGCCAGCGACACGGTAGGAAGGACGACGAGCACGGTCAGCAAGACGTTCACCGATCGGGCCAAGGACCTGTTGAAGACGGTGGGAGGGAAAGTGCTGCTGGGCGCCATCATCCTGCTCGCGCTGGGCGGCGGCGTCCTGTGGTGGCTCTTCGCCAAGCGGCAGAAGATGCTCGCCGTGATGACGACGGCAATCGAGCACCTGGGAAGTGAGCAGCTCAAACAGAACATCCAGCAGCAGGCTACCGCGAGCAATGTCGAAGGCAGCCTGCACCGCTATCTCAAGCGGCGTGGGATGTCATGACCCGCTCGCCCAGTGGAAGGCGCAGCGCCGCGTAACGAGCCAGCGCCATCGTGGTGTACTGGATGTTCAGCGTGATGGCCGCCGGAAAGACGCTGGAATCCAGAATCCAGAGGTTGTCGACGCCATGGACCTTGAGATTTCTGTCCACCACTCCGCGAGTCGGGTCCCGGTGGATCACGTTGCCGCCCTGCAGGTGGGCGCTTTGGATCTTGACGTAGGTGGCCGGACTGAAACCCCGATAGTAGGCCGCGATCCGTTCCCGGTCGCTCCGGACATCGCCACTCAAGGTGACCGAGTGGCCGTCGTACCGGCTGTCGAACAACTCCACCGCTCCGGCCTGCCGCATCGCCTCGGCGCATTGCACCAGCCCCCACTCGAGCCGTGCCCAGTCCGAGGGACCCAGATCGAAGCGGATCTGGGGACTGCTCCAGGGAGTGAGCGGCGCGTAGTCGATGGATCCGTACCCATCGCTCGAGAGGGTGGGGAACGAGACGCCGTAGTGGTTGTACTGGAGCGCCTTCTCCCGGAACCCGCTGCCCCACTGCGGCAGCATCATGCCCAGCACCGTGGGCGGGGCGAATGCGGTCTCGATGATCATTCGTTGCGGCGGGATCTCGATGATGTAACCGATCTGGATTCCACGTCCCGCGTTCATCGGCTCGGTGAAGCGCCCGATGACCGGGCTCGCGTAGTTGCAGCTGAAGCGCTGACCCACCAGACGTCGGCGGCCATCGGCCGAGGTGAAGCCGCTCTTGAGGAGCAGCGCGCTGGAAGCGAACGCGCCGGCGGTCAGCAGGACCTTGTCGGGGCGCAGAGTGCGCTTGTGCCCGTCGGCTCCTTGCACCTCGACTCCGGCGACCCGGCGCGCGCCACCTTGTCCTTCCCAGAGCAACCGGGTTGCGGTGGCCTTGGGGATCAGCATCACCCGATCGCTCTGCCGAAGCGCTTCCGGGAGCAGCGTGATGAACGGCGCGCGATGGGCGTCGTAGGGGCATCCCTGATTGCACTGCCCGCAGGAGATGCAGTCCTCCAGGTTGGCCTGCAGGAGTCCCGCGTACGTGCTGCCGGGCACTTCACCGAATCCGCTGAACGCGCGCTTCGTCCCGGTGGTCAGAATCCGCTGATCAACCACACGGATGTGGAGCGGATCCCTGAGGTCATCGAAGGCGCTGTCCAACCCACTCCAATCGAGGTCGGCACCTTCCGAGCCCCAGCGCCAGTGCATGATATCGGCCCAGGGTCCCTTGGGCTGCGGGCTCCCGGCGTTGTTCACCGTGGTACCGCCGCCCACGCAGTGGCCCTGAATGAAGCCGATGCGCTGCGACTTGCCAGGCGTCACTCCCGAATTGACATAGAGCTGGCTGAACCCATCGAGGGTGGTACGAGGGAAAGCGTCGTTGGTGTGAAGCGCCCCGGACTCGAGCAGGATGATTCGCGCCGCCCGACCCTCCGGCCGTGCCACGAGTGCATGGGCCGCCGCGAGACCGGCGCCACCAGCCCCGATGATGAGAATGGTCTCATCGCCAGGGAACCGCTCCGGCAGACTGGCGAGGGACCCGGCACGCTCCTTCACCAGCTTCCCCGGCGCGGAGGGTTCGCTCGGTTCGACCTCCGGTCCGGATGGGGGCACCAGCGTTACGCCGTCGAAGACCGGAAAGGCGCCCGGCCGCGCTCGATAACCGATGCGCTCCCAGAACTCCGGCAACTCACAGAAGCTGCCGCTCACCATCGATTTGACCGTGGCCAGGACTCCTTGCGCATCCACCATCCAGCCCGGCGCCCTCCCGACGTTTTCCAGGAAGAGCCGGTCGAGATAGCTGCGTCGCCAGGCCAGCGGCCGTCCTGCAAACCTCAGCTTGGTCAGCAGTCCGCCCGGCATGACCAGCAGCGCCAGGTGGAAAGTGAATCGCAGGCCGAAAGAGGAGTGGTCGAGGAACCTGTCGAGCCGGTCAACGGCCTTGGCCGCCTGACCCAGCTCATGATGCTCGAGGCCGAGTACCGCTTCGGCGAATGCAGTGAGGAAACGGCGTTCGATGGAAAGCATCGCCATGGGGACCTCCTGGCACGGGATGGCGCGCCTCATAGTGCGAATCCGTCCCCGGTCCCGCCAGTTGCATCATGGGGCACATCATGACAGCCAGTCCCGCTTCCCGAGCCGTGACCCGCCTCGAAACGGTGCTCCGGATACTGGCCGGGGTCTTCGTTTTGGGCGCTCTGCTCTATCAGGTCGGACCTATCTGGTCTCGCACTGCCGGGTTCTTCCAGACCCTTCCCTTCGTTTCCAATTCAATAGTGAAGGTGAGCCTGTTGCTGGGCATATGCCTCTACGCAGCGGGCGACCTGATCCGGCGGAAGGGCCTGGTGCTGATTCTGATCATCGCGCACGCCGTCTCCGTCGTGGCGATGCTGATCATTCTGTTCGTGGGAGACACCAGCCGGATCGTGGACCCGGGAATCGGGGGGCCGCAGCCGGTGGGCCGAGTGCTCTGGGGCGCCATCGCCCTCGATGGCGTGATCATGATCTTCCTCCTGCTGCTTTACCTCCCCGCCAATCGCGCCTTGTCGAGTGTAGCCTGGCCAACGGAGCCCTCCAGCTGGCTCACCCCCGCCGAGCAGTGGCTGCGGCGCCTGCTCATTCTCCTCACGGTGGTCTTCATCATCGGGGCGATCGGCTACGAAGCAGCACCCCTCCTCGGATTGGCCCCCGACCTGGTTCGCGAGCTGCCGTTCGTCACCAATTCGGTCGTGAAAGTCTCGACGTTGGCGATGCTCTGCGGTTACGTGGCGCAGGCCCTGAGGCCGCGCATGGCGCTGGTGGGACCGATCATCGCGGTGCACTTCGTCTCCGTCGTGGCGCAGGCGATCTACCTGCTGCTGGTGCCGGCATCACAGCTGAACGAAGTCTTCACCGTCGCCGGGCAGGTGATGCCGATGCGGCAGATCCTGATCGGCGCCATGGTCCTGGACGGCGTCATCGGGGTCCTGCTCTTCGCTCTCTACTACGCCGCCTGGACCTCGCGGCTCCAGGGCGAATTCTTCCGCCCGCTCGAATTCCGCACGCTCACCGCCCTGACCGAGGTGATGATCGCCGGGCACAACGAGGCGATCCCTCCCGAAGTAGCCGCCCGCAATGTGGACCAGGCGCTGGCCCGGGTTCGCACCGAACGAAAGGGCAGCTTCCGCATCGCGCTGGCAGTGATTCACTACTGGCCCCTCTTCTCGCTCCACCCGCCGTTACCGGAGCTGCGGCCCGCGCTCCGGTCCCGTTTCATCCGCGAGCGCTTCACTCGCGACGCCGGGCGGCACCAGAAATGGCGCCTGATCCGAACCATGGTCCAGATCTTCCTCCGGGTCGGACACCAGCTTTCGGTGCTCGGCTTTTACAACGACCCGAAGGTCCACTCGGCGATTCAATTCAAACCGTTCACGGTGCGGGCGCGGGAAGCAGGACTTCCCTTGCCGCCTCCTCAGCATCGCCCGCTCGCGGTGGAACGCCCCTGGGACCGCAACGAGGAGATCCGCGAAACCCAGGTCTGCGTCATCGGCTCGGGGGCCGGCGGAGCCATCGCGGCCTACACCATGGCGGAGCGGGGGCACGACGTTCTGCTCGTGGAGCGGGGTGAGCACGTCGACCCATCTCTCTTTGTTGAGGATGAGCTGCGGCAGATCGGCCAGCTCTACCAGCGGGGAATGCTGCAGATCTCGGAGGATTTCCGCTTCAATGTACTGCAGGGGAATTGCGTCGGCGGTTCGACCACGATCAACAACGCGATCTGCTTCGCTCCTCCCGCCGACAAGATCGAGCGCTGGAACCGCAATGGCGCGGGACTCGACCAGGCCCAGCTCGAGCAGGCCACCGAGTGGGTCCGTCGTTTCATGGAGGTCCGCTCGCTGGGCGACATCCGCCCCGGCGGGCATCATCCGGCCGCGAAGGTGATCGAGCCGGCGCTCGCTCGCATCGGGAACCAGGTCCGGCTCGCCATGCCGGAGCCCTTCGACGCGAACATCAGAGTCGGCCCCGACGGCTGCTACGGTTGCGGCAATTGCAACATCGGCTGTGCGTGGGACAAGAAGCTTTCCATGCTCGACCACACTCTCCCGCTCGCCCAGGCACATTTCCCCGGCCGCGTCACCATCCTCGCCGAGTGCGATGCGGAGCGCTTCCGCAGCATGAGCGGGAAGCGGATGCACGCCTGGGAATTACTGGCCCGCGGAACCGATGGCCGCCAGATCCGGATCCGCGCGGACCGGTTCATCATCTCCGCCGGCACAATCGCCTCAAGTGCGCTGTTGCTCCGGAGTGGCATCTCGCTCGGCCGCCCGGTCGGCAAAGGGCTCTCCTTCAACATGCTCACCCCGGTCTTCGCCGAGTTTCCGGAGCCGCCGCAGAACTCTTATGCCGGAATCCAGATGGGGCACTACGTCAAGCATGCCGACGACGCCTTCATCATCGAGACCTGGTTCAGTCCGCCGGTAGGGCTCGCGACCGCGATGGCGGGTTGGTTCGACGAGCACTACCGCAACATGCAGCGATCCGGCTTGCTCGTGGCCTACGGCCTCGTGGTCGGCACCAGTCCCAAGGGACGCGCGTTCCTTTCTCCCCTGAATGGTGATGCGGCGTTCCGCTTCATGCCGCCTTCCTCGGACATGGACCGGCTGGGGCGCGGGCTGGAGGCGCTTGCCACCGTGTTGTTCGAGGCGGGTGCCCGACGGGTCCTGCTCAACACCTGGGACCACGGCAACATCACCAGTCCGGCGGACATCGTGCGGATTCGCACTCTGACCAAAGACCCGGAGTTCATCACCCTCGCGAGCTCGCATCCCCAGGGGGGCAACGCGATCAATCGCGATCCGCATCACGGAGTAGTGGATGAATCGTTCCGGGTTCACGGCTACGACAACCTCTACGTCTGCGACGCCAGCGTCTTCCCTGGCAGCGTGCAGGTCAACCCGCAGATGACGGTGATGTCTCTCGCCCGCTACGCGGCGTCCCGGATCGAGTGACGCAATGGCGGGTTTGGGGGCCAGCCGCCTCGGCGAGAGTCGGCCGCAGGTAAACGCAGAGCTTCCGGAGGTAGTTGTGGAACTCGGTTGGTGCTGAAGACGAATCACAAGAATTGAAGTACTTCACTGCTGCGTTCATCTGCGTTCATCTGCGGCTAATAGCATTGAGAGCCGGAGTCGTTCGCCAAGTGAAAGCGAGCAAGGCATCGGAGGTAGCGATCCATGCTGGTCCTCATCAGCGATATCCATCTCACCGACCTCTCCACCGCGCACAACGTCCACGCCACGGCGTTCGACCTGATGTGCAAGGAGATCACCACAGCCGCGCAGGCCAAGGGCGCGGTCGACCTTCATGTGGTGCTGCTGGGAGACATCTTCGACCTGGTGCGCACCGATTACTGGCATCGGACCACGACACCGGAGCAGCGTCCCTGGGGTGGCGATCTCGATCCTGAAACCGGGATGAACCGGAACACGGCGGTGATTCAGGCCCAGTTTGCCGCGGTCCTTACCGCCGTGCTCGCTACACCCGAGGCGAAGGGGCTGATCGCGATGCTGAACGGGCTCTCGGCCGTGACCCACCTGCCGACCAAGCTGACCTATGTGGTCGGCAACCACGACCGGGTCTTCAACAACTTCCCCTCCCTGCAGCAACAGGTGCGCGCCGTCCTGCCGGGTATCGAGTTCGCCAACCTGTTGAAGGCGGATGAGTACGGGGTACTCGCCCGGCACGGCCACGAGTGGGACGAGAACTGCCACGGTTTCACCTTCTACAACAAGGTGCTCCGGCCGGACGGCGCGCCTCAGCTCGGCCGCTTCGACGCCCGGAGCTACCAGATCATGGCGATCGGAGAGGTGGTGACCGCGGAGCTCATGTCGGGCCTGGTGCACTTCGCCCGCGCGGCGCAGCCGGGGAACGTCCCCGATTTCCCCCAGTTCATTGAAGCGTTCAAGGACATCAACAACATCCGGCCCACTCTCGACGTGTTCCCCTGGCTCGAGTGGTTCGCCCGCGATCAGCTCCCCGGGTACAAGCGGGCGCTGCACCAGGCGATGAAGCAATCGCTCGATGGGGTGCTGCAGTCCTCGCTCGCCACAAAGTGGGACCGTCTGGTGACCGACCTCCTGCTCCAAGGCGACCTCACCGACCGGCTGGCCCTGCTCAAGAATCACGTGCTGGGCAATTCCTTCGATGAATTTCGCGGGCGGGTCAATTCACTCAGCAAGCTGCAGGGACTGGTGGACAAGGTCACGCCGGACAAGGACGATTGCGCGGAGGGCGCCGAGGAGGAGGAAATCTGGAGATTCTGGACGGCGAACCCGCCCGGCCCGACCCAGTACGTGCTCTACGGTCACACCCACAAGGCCCGCCACATCGCCTTCGGCGCGGCACTCGATGGAAGGGTGCGGATGTACATCAACACCGGCACCCTCCTGCCGCTCATCCAGCGTACTTCCTCGCGCGACGGCTTCTCGATGGCCTCCCAGATGACGATGGCCTTCTTCTACAAGACCGATGAGGACAAGACCGCGCGGGCCGATCGCGGCCCCACCCTGGACCTCTGGAACGGGATCCGGCGCAAGACCTACGTCTGACCGCCCAAGCGAGAGGAAGCCGACATGTCGCCTCCATTCACACCCGGTCGCATCGCCCTGATCCTGCTCTTCTATGCCGCGCTGTTTGTCGTGATCAGCATCAGCGGCCGCACGCTGACCAAGGACGAGCGTAAAACCTTCCTGCTGCTCTGTGGTGCGGGATTCAGCATCGCGTTCATCACGAACTTCCTGCTGTTCAAGATCGGCGCGATGACCTTCCTGCCGTGGATCAACAACTTCCTCCATAGCTTCTTCTGGATCGGCCTGGGGTTCCCCTGGCTCTACTTCGCGACCCGTGGCCGTTCTCCTCTCGTGGTGTTCATCACGTTCACCACGCTCAGCCTGGTCGTGAAATACATCGAGCAGCTCCTGTTCGGGACCTGGGACGGTCCCAACTTCCTCCACATCATCCCCGGAAACCTCGGCTACATCCTCGGCTGGTCGCTGGTGGACGGCTGTCTCCCCTTCGTCATGTCCATCGGACTGAAGCTGCTCAGCCGGTTTGTTCCCGGACTCGTGGTTGAATAGCGGTTAAGCAGAGCGGAGGTCGCATGTCGAGTCTATTGCAAGTCCTGCTCTCCCTGGTGGGCACCGCCCTGGTGCTGGCACTCGCCGCGCAGAGCCTGCAGGAAATCCTCAAGGTGATGTTTGCGCTGAAGGGCAAGGCGCGGATGGATGCCATTGCGGGACTGATCCGCGAATCGGGCAAAGCGACCGGCCTCTCCAAGGCGGAGACCGACAAGATCTTCGAGCAGATCGTCGAGCGGCTCCGCGGCCTGGCACAGGATGGAGTGCGAAAGGACAAGGTCCGGCTCGACTGGATCACGCCCGAGAAACTCCGGTCGCTCATTCAGACCGCGACCAACGATCCCACCGTCGCTTCCAAGTTGAAGCAGCTCTCGGACCGTGCCATCGAATGGTTCGATCTCTCGATGGCGCCGGTGGAAGAACGCTACCGCCGTCGCATGCGGGGGTGGGGTGTCCTGACCAGCGCCATCGTGGTGCTGGGGCTCAACGCCGATGCGTTGACCATCCTCCAGCAGGCGAGGATGGACCCCGAGTTCCGGGCGCGGGTGGATTCGGCTACCAGCGTTGCACAGGGTCTCAGGAAGCAGGCGCAGGCGGTCGCGGACTCCTTCAAAGTCGCGGGGAGCGATTCCCTGAAACAGGCTCTCGGACATCGCAGCGACAGCTTGAACCTCGCGGTGCTGAACGTGGCCCGCTCCACAATCGGGTCCGGCGCCTTCCTCGGCTCTCCAGCCAACTGGCGTTTGCGGGATTTCCGGTGGTGGATCGGAATCGTCGCGTCGGTGCTGCTGGTGAGCCTCGGTGCTCCGTTCTGGCACGACCTGCTGGAGACGCTCTTCGGACTCAAGAACCGGATGGAGGCGCAGGCCCAGCAGGCGGCCGGTGCCGTGATCAGAGGCGAGTAGAAGGGCTTCGCGTCCACCACTCGACCTGGACCCATGAACACCTATCGCGTGAAGAAGGGCGACACCCTCGGCAAAATTGCGAGGCAATTCTACGGAGACTCGGCGCGCTTTCCGCTGATCGTGGCAGCGAACAGCATCCCCGATCCCGACCGGCTCACGATCGGCCAGGTGTTGATCGTGCCGGACCGGCTGGTCGCCGAGACCGGCCTTACTCCCCGGGCCACTCCACGCGATTCCCCGGCAAGGACGTCCACTCGTCCCGCGGCATTGAGCGACCAACGGCTGAGCGGGTTGCATCCCGTCGTGGCCAGTCGTGCCCGGGCAATGCTCGACCTCTGCAGCCTGTCGGGCCTCGCCATCCTGGTGACCCAGGGCGTCCGCACCTGGGAGGAGCAGGATGCGCTCTTTGCCAGGGGCAGGACGGTCCCGCCCCTCGGCGCTTCGCACATCGTGACCAAGGCCAGAGGCGGACAGAGCTACCACAATTTCGGCCTCGCCTTCGACATCATCGTGCTGGACTCCATGGGCAAGACCGATTGGAACACGTCTCATCCCGGCTGGAAGCGGGCCGCGGAGGCGGGGCGATCGGTGGGCCTGGAATGGGGCGGCGATTGGAAGGGGTTCAAGGATATTCCGCACTTCCAGTACAGCGGAGGACTGAGCCTGGCGGAGTGCCGGGCGTTGGTTGCCGACGGGATCGAGGCGGTGTGGGAACGGCTGGTCTAACGGAGAGAGCGCCATGAAACGCAAGACCAAGTTCCGCTACGACGTGAGCCGGGGCGAGACGGTAACGATCAAGGTCACCCCGATCGAGACCGGAGCCCGGGTGACAGCCAGCGACAGCGGCGAGACACTCGAGAATTCGGGCGGGCCGGATGCCCCAACCTTCGAGTTGGAGGTGGATCAGGTGCCCGGCAACAGCCACTTCGTCATCGTCGAATGCAGCTTCCTCGACGAGGATCCCAATACCGCGCACTTCGACTTCGAGTTGCGCGGTTCCAAGGGCGGCGTGTTCAAGGACGTTGTGGTCCGGAAGACCAATCAGATCTGGGATCCCGAGTTCCGTTTTACCGTCAGCTGAGGAGTTCCGTCATGGCGATCCCAAGGGTGTCATGCAGGACGCCGCTCCTTCTCATGGCGGGTCTCGTCCTCACTTGTAGTGCGGTGCGGGCCCAGGAATACGAAAACCCGCCCGAGGTGCTGCGGGACGCGGCGTCGCGCGGAGCCGCGGACATCCTTTCTGAATTGGAGAGGGGGACTCAGGCGGCTGAAGCGGCCGAGCTGCTGGATCAGGTATGGAACCGTCTGGTGTTCTACACGGTGGCGGACGCCCTCCCCGGCGACGACCCGCACGAGGTTCGGGGACTTCAGGCCTACCGCTACCTCGCGGAGTTGGGCCGCACTGATAAGCAGCTCGGCGCCACAAGCAGCGGGCCTGGCAGCACCTCTCTGGCCGAGAAGCCCGGAATTCCCGAGCTCCTCGCCCTTGCGCTGGAGCACGGGGCGATCGAGCAGTCGGTGAACGGGACCGGACTGACGCTGTCGACCTCTCCTTATGCCTTTGTTCGCCTGCTCGAGCCGGACAATGCCGCGAACTTCGAGCAGTACGGACTGTGGAGACGGATCGGAGGGTCGGTGACCTTCGACATGCGGACGGAAGACCCGACGGTAGCCAATGTCGACATCAATCAGGTGGCTGAATGGTCGGTCCGGGTGCGGGTGATCGGCGACCGCAGCACTCGGACCAAAAAATTCACCCAGCGCTGGAGCGAGGTCGTGCAGCCCAAGATCCAGGCCCGACTCAATGCACTGAGTGGAGGCATCAGCAAGGCACTCAATGGCTCACCGGAACTGCGAGATGCCGCAGATGCCTCGTCGGAGGTGTTGAAAGGGCAGATCGCGGGATATCTCGAAAGCAGTGATGGCGTCCCTCGCGAGCAACGGATCGAGACCATCACCGCGATGACCCTTTCCGCCCTCAAGACCACGGTCTTTGACCCGATCTCGGAGAGCCGGATCGCGCTGAGCGAAGAGACCTTTCGCGGGATCACCGTTGCGATGAGTGGGCTGGTCAAGGCTCATCAGGACCTGTTCAGCGCGCAGCAGGATCTGGGTGGCATTCTCGATGAGCTCAACCGGTCGCCGCTGCTTACCGTCGCCTTCACTCATCACACCAAGGTGCAGGGGTCGGCGTTCTCCGATGCTAAGCTGCTGTTCGAAACCCATGTCGCCCCGTTCGACGCCGTGGTCAACGGATTCATCTCCTGGTACGACCATCCGGATCCGGCGTTCAACCAGGAGTCGGTACGGGACTTCGGGGGAACGGTCGAGCTGGCTGGATCGGTGAAGAACCCCTTCGGTCGCTCGAGGAAGCTGGACGTGGTGGAGCCGATCCTGATCTCGGCGACCTACCAGCTGAGCCGCCTGGAGGAAGCGAATGATGCGATCCACATCGCGCAGGTGAAGGTCTCGATTCCGGTGACGACCGGCGTGACGTTGCCGCTCTCGGTCACCTACGCGAGTCGGACCGATCTGATCGATGAGGATGAAGTGCGCGGGAATTTCGGGTTCAGTCTCGACTTGGACAAGCTGTATGCACTGGCCCATGCCTTCACCGGCCTCTGATGCGAGGCCGACTATGACCTCGGCATTCGCCTCGGGGCACTAGGAGCGATGGACAACCGCGCCCTGGGTCTCGGCTTCGTGGCGGCTGCCGCGGTCGCGGTGGCTTCGATCGCCCGCCCCAGCGCGCCGCGCCCCGGACCGGCGGATTCCACCGGCGTCACTCAGGCCGCGAAAGAAACCGGACCGGCCGACGCCCCCTTCGAACGCGGGGAGGATCTGCTCACCGGCTTCTTCGGTGCAGTCCCCGCCGTCAGCGACAGCTTCTCGCTCGACGTTCTGATCGCCTGCGTCCCGGATCCCTACGACTCCCATCTCGACTGGTCCTTCGACGGGGCGATGGAAACCATCCGCCGCGCCTTCGAGACCGCCGGCTACGTGACCGACCGATTCTGGCTTCCGGGTCAACGCGACAGCGTGCGGCGAGCCGGTCACGGGCGAGTCGCTCTGCGCGAGGTCAGGCCCGGGGTCGTGCTGTTCCGGAGCAGCAAACCGGCTGACCACCGGCTGCACTTGCTCTATCTGATTCAGGAGCTGCCCACCCGCGGCATCTACAAGGAGGCGCTGCGCGCCGCGCTGGAAGAACGCCACATTCTGCTTCCTGACAGCGCCGGCCCGATCCGCATCATTGGGCCGAATTTCTCCGGCTCGGCTCTCTCGCTGCAGCTCACCCTCAGGAGTTGGCTCAAAGGACACCCGAAAGACTCCGTCTACATCCTCAGCGGCACCGCGACCAGCCGCGAGAACCTCGCGACGCTGGATCTCCCCGCGGAACGCATGCGCTTCAGGGCGACCATTAACACCGACGACCGCCTCAACGCAGCAATGCGGACTGTGATCAGGGGATTGGGCGTCCGCGATTCTCAAGTCGCGCTGCTGCGGGAATCCTCGACCCAGTACGGGCAGGGACTGATCGCCGACAGCAGCGACTTCCTCATCGTCCCTTTTCCAATGAGCATTTCGAGCCTGCGCACCGAGTACCAGCGGGTTCCATCGGCGGAGGAGGCGGCCCAGGCCCTGCCCGGCGGAGAAGCCCCCCGACTCCCGCTCGACCTGCTCGATCCAGCGCGTCCCAAAGAAGACTTTCCGGTCACCTCGCGGCTCTCGCCTCTGGCCCTGGATCTGATGCTCGACGATCTGGCGCGAACGCTCAATCGGCACCGGATCCGGATGGTGGGACTCCTCGCCACCGACGTTCGCGACAAGCTGTTTCTGGGCGAGGAGCTGCGGCGGCGAATGCCAGACGTGCAGTTCTTCACCTACGAGAGCAACGTGCTATACCTGCGATCGGACAAGAATCTTGCCTTGCGCGGGACGCTCGTCTTCTCCACCTACCCGCTCATTCTCGACAACCAGTGGCTGACGGCCGACACCGGTCAGAACCAGCGCTTCGCGTTCAGCAGTGACGGCATGCAGGGCACCTATAATGCCACCTTGATGCAGCTCGGTGTCACCAAGGCACTTCTGGACTACAGACCCACCAGGAAGGTCCAGGGGGAGCGAGAGCAAGACTCCCTGCCTCTCGATCTAGTCCAACAAACCAATCTCAGGCCACCGGTGTGGCTGACCACGGTGGGCAACAAAACCTTTCTTCCCCTTAGGGTCGACACCGCTTCTGACAGGAGTTACCTCGCCCCTCCCTGTGGAGAACTCGCCCAGTGCCCTGTCGTCCCCAAGAAATATCCTCCGCTCGCGCTGCCCTTCCTTCCACTCGCCGCCATCATCCTCGCCTGCTTCTCGCTGTTCGCCGTGGCGGTAGACAACATCAAGCTCGACATCCAGCTGCGGTCGGCTGTGAAGCTGGCGGGGAGCTATGACCATCTGGTCCGACCAGATCCTGATCTCTTGATGGAGGCTTCTCTCCGTCTCCATGACCGGCTCTACGGGTTGCTCCGCGTCGTGGCGTTCTTCGGCATCTTGCTCGCCACTTGTGCGCCCGTACTGAGGCTGATGCTGAATCGCCAGTTCAGCGATGTGGCGATTCAGGCGCTCGCCATCCTGGCGTTCCTGGCCGCCAGTACGGGCGTCCTCGCGTTGACGAGCGGCCTCGTCGCACTGGCAGTCATCGGCGGGAAGTTCGCGAGACCGGGGCTCAAGTATTTCTGGGATGGCCCCTGGATTCCCGGAGAGAAGTGGGCCTGGCGACTGGAAGTACTGGCTCGGCTCGGGACCGCGGCATTCGGGATTGTCTATCTGAGTCTCTCGATCGGCTTCGTCAACGACATCCTGCAGCTGGACGCCGGACAACGGTGGCTTTTCTTCCGCCGCGCGGTCGAGATCGACAGCATGGTTTCGCCGGTGCTTCCTCTGGTCCTGGGTGGGCTGGGTTACGCGGTCTGGTGCACATGGCACCTGCGACGGATCGCGCTGCTCAAGCAGCGCACCATCTTCGAGAGTGTCTGTGAAGCCGAGTTGTCCAGCTCTCCCGAGCGCCGGCAGACATTCCGCACCGCGTTGCGGGACGACCTCCGCCGCAGCGCTTACGACATCCGGACGATTCGTCTCAGGCTGTTCCGGGTGGTGCCCACCAACTGGGCCCTGGGCCTCCTGGTGGCGTTCATTTGTCTGGGTATCTGGCTTTGGCCGCAGTTTGGTCGGTCGCTTGAAGCGCTGATGATCAGCGCAAACGCATTACCAATGTTTGACAAGCTGTTCCGGATGACGGTCTTTGCGATGTTGCTCGCCACGGCCTGGGGTGCCTTCCGCCTCGCAGTCGTGTGGCTGGGACTGCGAAAGTGCCTCGAAGGATTTTCCCGAATGCCCGTGGTCACCGCGTTCGACCGGCTGCCTCCGCGCCTCGCGCGGCTGACCCGGCTTTCCCTTCCAGGCTACGTCTCCGGAACCGCGATTGGCGCGGTGGCGGACCTGCAGTGGCTGCACCTGCAGCGGATATACGAGGCCAGTGTGGACGAATTCAAGCAGGAATTCGCGCCTGATCGCACGCCACTCGCCGATCAAGTAGCGCAACTCATGACCTTGCCGCCGGGCGTGGCCCTCGGCCTCGACACCGTCGGTCGAAGCAAACTGGTCGAGCGCCTGGCCAGCCTGCACGATATCCTGCGGGAGCTATGGCGTCTCGAGCCGATGAAGCAGGACGTCCACGCGTTGATCGAGGGACTGAACAAGGAATTCGAACGGCCCTCACCGCGTGGCGGCGAGGAGGCCTCCACCGCTCTCCTCATCCGCCGAGGATTTTCCGGGCCGGTCAGGCTTTGGCTCCGCGCGGCGGAGGAGTATGCCGGAACCCGGATGGTGGAGTATGTCGAATGGGTCACTCGGCACCTGCGGGAGCTGGCTCTGTTCATGCTGCTCTCGCTGTTGCTGGCCACCCTGTTGCTCTCGAGTTACCCCTATCCGCCTCAGAGCCTCTTGCGGCTGATCCTGCTGGTCGTACTGGGAGGGACCGTCGGTGCGCTGATTTTCGTCCTGGTTCAGATGAATCGGGACGAGGTGCTGAGCCGGATTGATCGCACCGAGCCGGGCAGAGTCACCTGGAATTTCAGTTTCGTGATGAACCTGCTGACCTTCGGGGCCCTGCCGCTGCTTACCCTGCTGAGCTCCGAGTTCCCTGAACTGCGGAAATTCCTGTTTGCGTGGGCGGAGCCGATTTTGAAGATGCTGGCTAAGCAGTAGTACAAATTTCCGAGTTCCGAGTTCCGAGTTCCGAGTACTGATGCTTTTCGCTCGGGGCTTATGGCTTAGGGCGCTGTTTCCGGAACGGTGACGCTCGAACTCGGAAGTCGGAACTTTTTCAGTTCAGTACCTCCCCAAATAATTCTCTACCTCCCACCGCGTCACCTGGGTGTTGTACCGCAGGACCTCCTCCCGCTTCGCCTCGAGGAAGCGCTCGGTGAGGTGCTCGCCCAGGGCCGACTTGATCACGTCGTCCTTCTCGAAGCGATCCAGCGCCTCGTGCAGGTCCCGGGGCAGGTCATCGATCTGGTACTTCCGCCGGTCCCGATAGCTCATCCGGAAGATGTTGCGGTTGACCGGCTCCCGGCATTCGAGCTTCTGCACCACGCCATCGATCCCGGCCGCGAACTGCACCGCGAGAGACAAGTAGGGATTGGCGGAAGGGTCCGGCATCCGAAGCTCACAGCGGGTGCCCACTCCGCGCCGCTCCGGGATCCGCACCAACGGAGAACGGTTCCGCATGGACCAGGCGACGTTCACCGGCGCCTCGTAGCCCGGCACCAGGCGCTTGTAGCTGTTGATCAGCGGATTGGTGATGGCGCAGAATCCCCTGGCATGCTGCAGGAGTCCCTCGACGTAGCTCAGCGCTACCGCTGAGAGCTGGTGGTCGGTCTTCGGGTCGAAGAAGGCGTTGTCCTTGCCGCGGAAGAGAGACTGGTGGGTGTGCATGCCGCTCCCGTTCTGACCCATGATCGGCTTGGGCATGAAGGAAGCGACGAAGCCGTGCCGGTTGGCCACGTTCCGCACCACGAAGCGAAAGGTGGCGATGTTGTCCGCCGTGGTGAGCGCGTCGGCGTACTTGAAGTCCACCTCGTGCTGGCCCGGCGCCACCTCGTGGTGCGCGGCCTCGACCTCGAAGCCCATCAATTCGAGATCGTTCACGATCATCCGCCGGATTTCCTCACCCCGGTCGACCGGCGTCAGATCGAAGTACGAGGCGTCGTCGTGGGTCGTCGTGGTCGGATTGTCGGAGGCATCCTTCTCGAAGAGAAAGAACTCCACTTCACAGCCGGCCATCAGAGTGTAGCCCAGATCCTCGGCCTTGCCGATAGTGCGCTTGAGCGTCAGCCGGGGACATCCCGCAAAGGCTTCGTGGTCCGGGGTGTAGATGTCGCAGATGAGGCGCCCGACCCGCCCGCCCTCATCGTCCGACGGCAGCAGCCGGAACGTCGGCAGGTCGGGGACGAGGAGCATGTCGCTCTCCTCGATCCGCACGAACCCCTCGATCGACGAGCCATCGAACATGATTTCGCCGTCCAGCGCCTTCTCGAACTGGCTCTTCGGCACCTCGACGTTCTTGTTGATCCCCAGGATGTCGGTGAACTGGAGCCGGAGAAAGTCCACCTGGAACTCGGTGGCCAGCTTCAGTACCTCGGTCTTGGAGACCCGGTCGAAGTGGCGGGGGAAGTCGGAGGCGGGCGGACGGGTCGGGGTCATAGAGTCGAAGTTCCGAGTTCCCAGTTCCGAGTTCTTCTCAAGACCGGAAACTCGGAACTCGGAACTCGGAACTGAATAACTCCGTGGTCAACTGAGACTATCGAGAATCTTCCACAGCTCGATCGGGCTGAACTCGTTGAACCGGTCGACGATGTCGCGCTCGGTCCATTCCCGGAAAATCCAGCCCGTACTGCGATGGCGGGAGCCTTCGACGAAGTGCAGCCGGCCTTCGGCCAGCCTGCCCTCGTTCCGAGTCTCCAGATACACGCTCCAGCGGACCTGGCTGCGAGCCAAGTCCCCCAGATGCCGTGCGGCCGGGGCTTCGGGGAGAACTGCCGGTTGGGGGTGCTGAGGAATACCCATCGTCACTCCCTCCTGGTTGTGTTCACGGTAATGCGGCCGGGTCAATGCCGCCACCCCGCACGGCGGCGGACAAGGCGAACGGGGCGGAACAGGGCGGGTGAACGCTGACCTCAATGGAGGCCCCGACCGCCCTGACCGACCTGTTCGCCCCGTTCGCCGTACCGCCCTACCGACTTCCCCCCTACATTCCCGACCACTCATGACCTGCCCCGCCTGCGGTGCCAATGTCACCGGAAACTTCTGCGCCGAATGCGGGACCGCTATGGCCCCCCGCCAGTGCGTGAAATGCCAGGCCACACTCTCGCCCGGGGCCAAGTTCTGTCATCGCTGCGGCCATGCGGTCGCCGGTGGGGCGCGGCCGGGCTCGTCAACCCCCTGGATCGTGGCTGCGTCGATCATCGCCCTGTCGGTGGGAGCGATCCTCTACGTGGTTCTGGTCAAGCATCCCGAGGCGGCGCGGCCGGACATGGCCAATACCGGCGCCCAGGCGAGCGGCCCGGCTGGCCCCAGACCGCCCGACATCAGCCAGATGAGTCCGGATGAGCGGTTCATCCGGCTCAACGACCGGGTGATGAGCGCGATCGAACAAGGCGACTCGGCCACTGCCACTCAGTTCCTCCCGATGGCGCTCGCCGCCTACGGGCAACTGAATCGCACCGACATCGATCTCCGCTATCATGCCGCGATACTGCACGTGGCCGCCGGCGATCTGCCCGAGGCAGCGGCACTCGCCGATTCGATTACTGCCGAGGTGAAGGATCACCTCTTCGGATCGATGATTCGCGCCGCCGTCGCCGAGGCCAGGGGAGATAAGGCAGGTATTTCGAAGGCCCACCAGGCGTTCTTAAGTCACTACGACGCGGAAATCGCCCGGAATCGTCCCGAATATCAGGAGCACAAGGCGGCGCTCGAAGAGTTCCGCCGCCAGGCATCCCAGACCCCATGACCACTACGATCCACGTCGCCCACAGTCCTGATTCCGACGACGCGTTCATGTTCTACGCCCTCGCCGAGGGTAAGATCGACACCGGCGACCTGCGCTACGTGCACGAGCTATCGGACATCGAGTCGCTGAATCGCCGCGCCCTCACGGGAGAGCTGGAGGTAACGGCAGTCTCGATCCACGCCTATGCCTATCTCCATCGGAGCTATGCTCTGCTGAACAGCGGTTCCTCGATGGGAGATCGCTATGGCCCGCGGCTCGTTTCGAAGGCGGCGCGACCGGCGGATCCGAGATCGGCCCTCCGTGGGCTCCGGATAGGGGTTCCGGGCAAGCTCACCACGGCGTATCTCACCCTGAAGCTCTACCAGCCCGAGTTTACTGAGGTCGTGCTGCCTTTCGACACGATCGAGGACGCAGTGCTTCGGGGAGAGGTGGATGTGGGCCTGCTGATCCACGAGGGTCAGTTGACCTTCGCCGACCGGGGTCTCCACCTTTGGACCGACTTGGGAGAATGGTGGTACGAGGACACCGGGCTCCCCCTCCCCCTCGGCGGTAATGTCGTCCGGCGCGATCTCGGTCCGGCAGTTATTCAGCAGGTGGCCCGGGATCTCAAGGCGAGCATCGTTTATGCTCTCGAACACCGCGCCCCGGCCTTAGCGCACGCCAGCCGGTACAACCGCGGAATAGGCGACGAGCGAACCGACCGGTTCGTCGGGATGTACGTGAACCACTGGACCGTGGACTATGGGGACAAGGGGCGGGAGGCGGTGCGTGCCCTGCTCGGCCGGGCCTGGTCGGCCGGGCTCGTCCCGGAAAAAGTCGCTGTGGAGTTTGTGTAGCCTTTCAGCTTGGTAACACGGGATATATTCTTAGAGGACTGAGGCTTAGGCGGACCAGCGGGTCCTGACTGACGGAGGTACAGTGCCCTTGTCCGACGCGCCGATCAGCATACTCGTGGTGGATGACGAGGAGCCGATCCGTAACGCACTGAAGAAATTCCTCACGCAACAAGGGTACGACGTCAGCACCGCAGCCTCCGGAGACGAGGCACTGAAGGCCTTACAAAGGCAGAAGATTGCCTGCGTGTTGCTGGACGTGCGGATGCCGGGCCGGAGCGGGATCGACTTGGTGCCCCAGGTGATCGAGATCGAGCCGGCGATCGCCATCCTCATGCTCACCGCGGTCAACGATGCCACGACCGCCGCACTGTGCATGCAGCGCGGCGCCATGGACTACCTCACCAAGCCGATCGATCTGAGTGACCTGGCCCGCGCCATCCTTCGGGCCATCCGGCGTCGCGACAGCATGATCGAGCAGCAGAACCTCAATCAGTGGCTCAAGGAAGAGGTCGCCGTTCGTACCGCCGAGCTGCGGCGGGAGCGGGGCAAGCTGGAGCGGATCTCGATCGCGACGCTGGAGGCCCTGGTGAATGCGCTCGAGGCAAAGGACCCCTACCAGAGAGGGCATTCGGCCCGGGTCGCCGACATGGCAGCCATGATCGCCTCCGAGCTCGGCATGAACGACGAGGATGTCGAGAGGGTCCGGATGGCCGGCCGGCTGCACGACATCGGCAAGATCGGTGTTCGGGAAGAGGTCCTGAACAAGGAGGGCCCGCTCACCAGCGATGAGTACGAGTCGGTGAAGCAGCACGTGGTGGTCGGGTCGCAGATTCTCGCCCCGCTGGCTCATCTGGGAGAAATCATTTCCTTCGTGAGGAGCCATCACGAGCGCTGGGACGGGCAGGGGTATCCCGACAAGATCCGGGGTGACGCGATTCCCATGGGGGCCCGGATTCTGGCCGCGGCCGAGATCTACGACGCCCTCACAACATCGCGCCCCTATCAGGAGAAAATGCCGCCCGACGTGGCCGTCGAGCGGATGCGGGACCTGGCGGGGACGGTGATCGACCCCGATGTGTACAAGGCGCTCGAGTCCGCGGTGAAGCGCAGACAGGCGCTGGTTTTTCTGGACGACGCAAGGGCGTGATCCCGCTCCGGGGCATTCCCCGTACGAGGTCGGGGGCCGCCCGGTTGGCGGCCTTTGCCTTTAATAGGGTGCGGCTTCCGGGAGACCGGTCTCGTTGCACCGTTCCCCACGAGTGTGCCTGATGAGTAAGCTGGTTCTGGTCATCGAAGACGATCCCGATCAGCGGCGCTTCCTGGAACGGATGCTGGGCGCGAGTGGCTATCGCGTGGTTACCGTGGCGGACGGCGAAGCCGGACTGTCGGCCGCCGCGGCTCAGACTCCAGACGTGGTGGTGCTTGATGTGATGATGCCCCGCCTCAACGGGTACCAGACCTGTCGCAAACTGAAGAAGGACCCGCGCACCGCCCGGTGCCCGGTGATCATGCTCACCGCGAAAGATCAGGCCGCCGACGAGTACTGGGCGACTGAAGTTGGGGCCGACGCCTTTCTCAGCAAGCCCATTGACCTGCCCATCCTCCTGGAGACGCTAGGACGGCTCACGGAGCCTTCGTGAACTGGCTGACCCTCATCCTGGGTTTTACCGCCACGGTCACCGTGGTCGGTCTCCTCGCCATCCTCACCTGGTTGCTGTACACCGGTCACCTGGCGCGGGCAGAGCGCCGTCTGGCCGAGCGGAAGGGCATCTACCGCGAGGTGGTGAGCGGGCTCGCCACCCGGGAACGGGCTCTGCTCGAACCCGAGATCCACCAGCTTCGCACTCTCCGTGATTTCGAGGCGTTGGAGGCGGTTCTTGAGGAACAGGCCCGCAGCTCGACCGAACGTCCCGCCTGGTTGCTCGACGCGTACGATAGTCTTGGCTTGGTCGAGAAGTACGTCAACCGGCTCACCGAGGCGGAGAAGTGGCGGGAGCGCGCCTTTGCCGCCGAGCTGCTGGGACGGGTCGGCAACGCCAAAGCAGTCCCTGCCCTGCTCGAAACCATTCAGGCCACTCGCACCGAGGATGCCGACGTTCGCGAAATCGCGCTGCGCGCGCTCGCCCGGATCAAGGATCCCCGCGCGGTCGCACCCTTGGTGGAGGCCCTGAGAAAGTCTGAGGTCTGGCTGGCCCCGCGGATCGCGGACATTCTGGGCCGCCACGGCGAGGTAGTCGTGGACCCGATGATCGCTTTTCTCACCGAAACAACTCGACATCCCGCCCGGGCCTGGGCCGCCAACATCCTCGGCGAACTCCGCGCTCTCCGGGCATTCCCGATATTGGTGCAGGCGCTGGGAGATCTGGACGACGAGGTTCGGGCTAAGGCGGCAGGGGCACTGGGGCGTTTGGGAGACCGCCGCGCCATCACTTACCTGCTCGACACGCTGCTCACCGACCCCGCGCCATTCGTACGCGCCCGGATCGCCGGCGCCCTGGGTCAATTCAACGAGCCCGAAGTCATCGAGCGGCTGGTACGCGCTCTCGGTGATCCGGCCTGGTGGGTCAGGATGCGCAGTGTCGAGGCGCTGGAGCAGATCGGGCCGGTCGCCGAGTCGCCCCTCCTGCTGGCACTGGACGATCCGGATCCGGAAATCCGTATTCGTGCTGCGACCGCACTCGAGCGCCTCGGCGTTCCAGCCCGGCTCATCAGCCGGATCGAAAGCGGGGACCGGGGACAGGACGCGCTCGGAATTCTCACCAAGTTTGCGGTGGCCGGTGCCAAAGAGCTGCTCGCCGAGCACCTCCACCACCCTTCTTCCAACGTCCGAGGTGCAGTCATCGACGCCGCTCGGATAGCGCAGCGCCGCGATCTGGGCGACGAGCTGATCGAATGTGCTCAGCAGGATCCTGACCCGGCAGTCCGAGCCTCCGCACTCGAGGCCCTGCATGCTCTCGGAATCCGTGAGTCGGTGCCCGCGGCCCTCGATTGCCTGAGCGATGCCGATCCGAAGGTTCGCGCCCAAGCCATGTCTCTGCTGGGAGACCTTGGCGGTCAGGACCTCGCCGATGTGATTGGGCCTCGCTCGTCTGATCCTCAGCCGCTGGTTCGCGCGGCCGCAGCGCGGGCGCTTGGACTGGTTCGGGCACGAGACGCGACTCAGGAGTTCACCCGATTGCTGCGAGACCCCGAGCCACTCGTCCGCGCCGCTGCCGCCGACGGTGTCGCCGCTGCCAATGCCCGAGTGGCGGCGCCCGTCCTCACCGACTTGCTGGGAGATAACGACCCCGAGGTCCGTCTCGCGGTTGCCCGGGCACTGGGTGCTCTGGGCGATGCCGGTGCGGTGAAACCCATGCTCCGTACCTTCCGCGATGCCGATCCCGCGCTGCGCCTGATACTGATTCAGAGCATTGCGCGACTCGACCCGGCGGCGCTGGAAGAGCTGATCGATTTCCTCCTGGAAGCACGGGACGAGCCCAGCCGGGTCGGAGTGGTCGAGACGATCGGACACCTCAAGTCCGAGCGCTCATTCAATCTCCTGGAACGCCTCTGGCGCGACGAGGCGCCCGCTGTTCGCGTCGCCGTCGCCACTGTGCTCTCCAGGTTCGACGCGGAACGGACCGCGCCGCTCCTTGCAAAGGGGCTCAACGATCCCGAATCCCTGGTGCGGGCCCGCGCGGTGGACGGCCTGGTCCGGCTTGGACGCAACAATTTTGGCGGGGAGATCGTGAAGCTCCTGGCCAACGATCCCTCTCCCCTGGTCCGTGAACGGGCCGCTCTGGCCACCGGGATCTTTCGCCACTCCGGAGCGGAAATGGCACTGCTTACCGCCTGCCGCTCCGATCAACCCCTGAACGTTCGCACCGCTGCCGCGCTGGCCATCGGCGCCTACGACCAGGAGAGCATGGTGACCAGGGTGCTGGAAATGGCGGACGAATCCGACCTGCGCGACATGATTCGCGAGCGCCTGAAGGACGACTCGGAGTATCGGCTGCTCGGTCTGAGGCTGCGCGAAGCTCGACACGTGGAGTTGCGCGCGCTTGCCTCAACCTCCCGGGAGCAGATGGAAGCCACCCTCGCCGAAGGAATGCGCGGCGTACTGAGCGCCGAGCAGCGGGTACGGCTCGTCGCGGGACTCAAGGCCTTCCAGGGCGAGCGTAGCCGCAGCGCGCTGCTTCAGGTGATCCGGGGAGATCCAAGCCCCGAGGTCCGCGCCGCGGCCCTCGGGGCGGTGGGAGAAATGCTGGAGGAAGAAGAGCTGTTCCTTACGGCGAGCCGCGCCCTGGCGGATCCGCACCGCGATGTGCGGCACGCGGCAATCGCCTTGTTCCAGCGGATCGGCCCGGAGAGGGCCCTGCCGGCATTGCTCCGCCAGCTCAAAGGCGACGATGACCCGGTCACCCTGCAGGCCGTGGCCGACCGTGCCGAAGCGGACTTCGATGCCTTCGTGGACCTGGCACTCGGCGTAGCGCTCGATGGGCAGGAAGCCATCATGGTGGCGCGGGTCGCGCGCTTCATGCACCACCCCGGCCTGGCCCGTGTGCTCGGCGTCATTGCCCGGAGCGAGACTCCCGATGTCCGCGACGCCGTCGCCCGGGCCTGGGCCGGGCGACCCGACATGATCGATCAGGCGGCGCTCGAGAGCATGACGGCCGACCCCACCGTCTCGGTACGTCGCGGCGCCGTCCAGGCCTGGCGTGGAGCCCGGCACTGGGATCGGCTCGCGCTGATGCTCAACGACCCGGATCCCGGCATCCGTCAGGATGTGGCACTGGCCTTTCTCGATGCTCCCGATGTGGCACCTCTCGCAGCGCTGGAGCAGGATCCCGACGAGATGGTGCGCGCGATGCTCTTCGCCGTCCGCCTCCTCCACGGCGATACCGGCGAGATCTCCGGACTCTCGGTCTCCCGGCCAGCCGCAGCAACCGCGATTCGTCGCGCGCGCCCCACCGACTGGCTCCGGGAAACGGCGCGGGGCGCGCTCGAAGGGAAGGAACGGGCCCCCGCGGCACTCGCCCTCGCGGTCCTGGATGACGAAGTGGCCTATCACGTCATGCGGGCCGATCCGCTGCGGACCGTCCGCGACCAGGTGACCCGGATGCTCGCCAGCTGGCGGGAGTCGCCCGACGCCCGGCGCCAGGCATGAGCAAAGACCTCTTCGCGCAGATTGCCGGAATAATCGGGGTCATTCTCCAGCCGTTCTTTCTCACCTATTTCCTGCTCTACAACGGCTACATGCTCACTCTGGTGGCGCTCTCCGCCCGCCAGGTGCGACGCCGCGTGGCCGGGCATTTCGTCGAAGACCTCGACCTGATCGACGAGAGCGACTACACCAAGCCGATCACGATGGTGATCCCCGCCTTCAACGAGGAAGTGACGATCGTTGACAGCATCTCCAACCTCTTGCTCTGCGACTATCCCCGGTTCGAGGTAGTCGTAGTCAACGATGGTTCCCAGGACCACACGATGGAGGTGCTGAAACGCGCCTTCCGGCTCCGCCGTACCGACTTGCCATACCGGGATGCCATCGGAACCGCCAGAGTCCGCGCCACCTATCAGGCCATGGTGCCGCTGCCCAAGGGAGTTTCCCAGCTGGTGGTGATCGACAAGGAAAACGCCGGCAAGGCCGACGCCTTGAACGCCGGGATCAATGCCTCGACCGCGCCGTACTTCGTCAGCCTCGATGCCGACTCCATCCTGGACCAGCGGGCGCTCAAGGAGCTCATGCGGATGGTCCAGGAAGACCCGCGCATCGTCGCCGTAGGCGGCCAGGTCGCCATCGCGAATGGCTGCACCATCCGGCACAGCAAAGTGGTGAACGTGGGCCTGCCATCCCATCCCTGGGCCCGATTCCAGATGGTGGAGTACCTGCGTTCCTTCACCACCGGCCGGACCGGATTGGACCGGCTGGACTCGATTCTGATTCTCTCCGGTGTCTTCGCCGTCTTCGAGAAGGAGACCGTGATCCGGGCCGGCGGGTATCTCACGCCGCTGGTGCGTCACCGGCTGGTTGAGGAATACGTCGGTGAAGGGGCCGGCACGGTCTGCGAGGACATGGAGATCGTGGTCCGGCTGCATCGCTTCGTGCGAGACAAGCTAAGGGACCGGCGGATCGCCTTTCTCCCCCATCCGGTCGCCTGGACCGAAGTGCCCGAGCGGCTCGACTCGCTTCGGAAACAGCGGGGACGCTGGTATCGCGGCCTTCGCGAGTCGCTCTTTTACCACCGGGGAATGCTGTTCAACCGGAAGTTCGGCCGGATCGGCTGGTTTGCGCTTCCCGCCTTCTGGTTCTTCGAGTACTACGGTCCGATGATCGAGATCATCGGCTACCTCTTCCTGCTGACCTTCCTCTTCCTCGAGTTCGTCCTGAAAATTCACGTCCTGAACGAGCGCTACGCGGTTGCCTTCCTGCTCGCCTCGCTCGGCTGGGGCACGTTGGTGAATATCTTTGCCGTGCTCGTCGGGGCCTGGCGTTTCCGCTTCGGCCTGGCGGACAGTCTGCAGCGCGGCCTGCTGCCGTTCAACCGGCGGCGAGATGTGCTGATTCTTCTCGGGTACGCGCTGCTGGAAACCGTTTTCTGGCGCTTTCTGACGCTCTATTGGAGGCTTCGTGGTCTGGTGGATGCCTGGCAGGGAAAGAGCAGCTGGGAGAAGTTCGCACGGGTAGGCTTCCAGAAACATCCGGAGGTAGTGCGTGCCTGAGACCACGGGGTTGCGGGTCCTCGCCGTGGATGATGATGATGCCGTTCTTCGCCTGATCGAAATGGTCCTCATCGCGGCAGGTTTCGACGCCACCCGCACCGCTCGCACCGCCAAGGAGGCGGTGGAACGGGCCGCCGACGCCGACGTGGTACTCCTCGACTACAACCTCCCCGACGGAAACGGGATCGAGCTCCTGCCCAGCCTCCGGACGATTCCGGGCCAGCCCTCCGTCATCATGATCACGGCGCATGGCAACGAGTCGCTCGCGGCGGCCGCCCTCCGGCTCGGCGCGGAAGACTACCTCGTGAAGGACGCTTCGCTCGCCCAGCTGCTCCCCCAGGTCCTGGAGCGGGTGCGCCGGATCCGCGCCGTTCGCGAAGCGCTCGCGGCAGCGGAGCGGGATCTGGTGCATGCGGAGCGGCTGGCCGCTATTGGACAGCTGAACGTCACCCTTCATCACACGATCAACAACCCGCTGATGGCCGCCTCCGCCGAGGCCGAGCTGCTGTTGAGCGACGGTGCCAACTTCACGCCGGAACAGCGGGAGTCGCTGGAGACGATTCGCTCGGCGCTCAAGACCATCCAGGAAACACTCCAGCGCGTCAGTACCCTGAGACACGACAAGACCGCGGAGTACGTGGAAGGCGTGTCCATGATTGACCTCTCCCGCCGGACTCAGACTGCCCAGCTCGCCTTGGGCGAAGCGGTGGTGTTTCTTCCCGATGAAGACCTGGCCCGGGTCGTGAGCCTGCTGCTCAAACACGCGGGCTTCTCGGTGGAGCGGGTGGAACGACTGGAGAGCCTGGACGCGTCGGCTTCGCGCCTGGGGATCAACCTCGTCGTGTTGATGGGCACTACGGGCGATGGGGCAGACGCGTTTGGAGGTTTTCGGCCGGCAGCGGATCGGGGCTATACCCTGGTTGCGCTGGTTGCGGGAGATGGAAGTGCCGCGCGGGAGGGAGGGGCCGACCTCGTGGTCAGTCTTCCCTTCGATCCCGGAACCTTTGTGAGTGAGCTGCTGGCTGGGATGAAAGCCTAGCTAGGCGAGCCGCTTCACCTGCCGGACAATCTCCCCCACCGAGACCGGTCGCCGCAGCACGATATTCCCTTCCGCGGCGAAGCGATCCCAGACCGGCTCCGCATAGACCCCGACAATGAGGATCAGCTTCGCCTGAGGCGCCAGGCGGAGCAGCGCGTCCACTGTTTCGGGAGTGGCGAACTCGTCGCCGTGGAGGTCCAGAACCACGAGGGGAGGGTGTTCCGGATCTCGCGCGAGGTGGTGCAACGCCCGCCGCAGGCCGGCCTGTGCATTCACTTCGTAACCCGCTTCCTGCAGTTCCGCCAGCACCAGCGCCCGGCTCTGCCAATCCTCCGCCACGAGCAGAAGGTCCTCCGGCACGACTAGCGCCTCGGGCTTTTCGCCGAGGGCATTTCGCGGGTCATGATGTCCAATTCCTCGCGCGACGCCAGCCGCGGCAGCGTGGGATCCGCGTCGTCGACCGGCGAGAGGCAGACGACCACCTCCTGCGGGAGGAGGTGACGGATCGAGTTGGCGTAGTACTCGAGGAGAGGGCGCTGATTGGGAAGGATGACGAACTCGTCACCCTGGGAGATTACCAGGCGCCGCATCTGGAACATCAGCCAGGCCCGGTTCCACACCTCCTCAACCGGAAGCTCCCGGCGCACGATCTTGGCATTGAACTCCGCGAGCCGGTCCCTGATCTCATCCATCCGCTCGAAGAGTTCGTTGCGCCGGACCAGACTGGCGCTGCCGAAGGACAGCAGCGTCGCAGCGGCAAGCGGCACCGGCGTGATCGGCACCACCTGCCCGATGCGCTCCATGGCGTGGTCGGCCAGACGCTGCATGTGCGGCAGGCGCTCTTCCTTCGGCAACTCCAGGACCCCGGAGGGTTGGTTCGCCAACCACGCTCGAACCGAGACTGGAGTTCCGAAGCTCACCGCCACTTTGCCATAGCGTTGCAGGCGACCGGTGATCAGTCGGAGCAGGTTGCTCCCCAGGTAGCTCACGACGCCGGTCAGCTGGCTCCAGCGCGAAAGCCGGCGTCCGCCCACGATCCGCTCCCGGATCAGGGAACGGTCTTCCAGCACCCGGTCGTAGTTGATCCCGACCGGCACCAGCCAGATGTCGCGATCGAAGCCCGGGTCCCGCATCGTGCGCACGACGTAGTCGAGGAGCCCGATCTTGGCCGGCCTCAAGGCACCATCACGAGTCAGCCCCCCTTCGAGAAAGAGGCCCTGGGTGACACCGTTCCGGGTGATGAGCTGGACGTAGTGCTCGAGCACCGTGTGGTACAGCGGCTCCCGGAACTGCCGTCTGATGAAATAGCTGCCGAAGCTCTTGAAGACGTATTCGAGCGGCCAGGTCCGCGCCCACTCGCCGACTGCATAGCTGATGCTCACCACCCGGGCGAGCACATAAGCCACGACGACATAATCGGCATTGCTCCGGTGATTCATCAGGTAGAGCACCACGTCCCGCTTGGGGATGGCGTCCAACGCCTGATGATCACGGTACTCGATGTTCGATTTGTACAGCAGGTTGATCAGCAGGCGGGCGGTGTTGTACCCGATCCGGTAGTACGAGAGGACATTGAAGAAGGGGACGATCTCGTCGATGTACTGGTTGACCCTCACGCGGACCTGCGACTCCGCTTCCTCGTACTCCTGGGCGTGGCGTTCGATCGCGGCGAGGATCTCGGGATCGTGCAACAGCTGCTCGCGGATGATGTCGCGCTCGACCAGCTTGTAGCGGTCCAGCCGGCCTCGGAACTGATGGATGGCGCGTCGCCCGGAGCGGCGCATCCGCTCCAGCACCACCGCATGGGTGCGGCGGGTCAGCCAGATGATGCCGGACAGCGCCACCAGGACGACGCCGACAGTGGCCAGCAGTCGCATCAGCTCGCCGCGGCGGCCGGTGGCGACTCGCGCTTGGCCTGCTGGTAGGCCATCCCCTTGAGCCGGATCACCCGCTGAGCAATCGGAGGATGTGAGGCGAAGATGTCGCCCAGCACACCTTCCCGCTCGCTGAACCTGTTGGTAGTGGGATCCACGATGCAGAGGTGAGCCGCCCCGTTGGTGATGGACCGGGTCGGGTCACTCGCGGCGGCGAGTTTCTCCAGTGCTGTGGCGAGGGCCCCGGGGTTCCGGGTGAGCTGGGCCGCAGTCGCATCGGCCAGATACTCGCGCTTGCGGCTCACCGCCACCTGAAGCAGTCGGGAGATCACCGGTGCGATGATCAGGGTGAGGACCCAGAACACCAGGATGATGAGCCCGACTGGACTCGAATCCTTGCCGCTCTTGCCTCCGCCACCTCCGCCGCCGCGACCCGCTCCGATCCGGACACCGCCTCGCAGCATGCGTCCCAGCCCGTCCGACATGAGGGCGATCGCGCCGACCATTCCGGCCAGCAGCGTCATGAGTCTCGTGTCGAAGTTCCGCACGTGCGACATCTCGTGCGCCACGACACCCTGCAGCTCCTCGCGGTTGAGCGTGCGCAGCAGGCCCTCGGTCACCGCGATGCTGGCGCTCCGCGGATCGATGCCGGTCGCGAACGCGTTGGGATCGGAGTCGGGAACCACCCAGACCCGCGGCTTCGGCAACCCCGACGCAATGGCCATTTCCTCGACCACGTTCACCAGCCGGCGCTGATCGTCATCCGCCGGTTCGATCACCTCCCAGGCGCCGGTCGCCCAGAGCACGCGATTCGCGCCCTTCTTCCAGGAATCCCAGCACACGCCGCCCGCGATCAGCGTGACCACGATGCCGATGAAGGGAATGAAGTGATGATAGGAACCGACGGGCGCGTCACGGGTTTCGAGATAGAGTCCCGCATCTCCTCCGAAGCCCACCCAGGCGAAGAAGATGATGAACCCAGCCACCAACCAGAAGGATCGCCGGCGATTGCTGGCCTGTTGTTCGAAGAGATTAGGGGCAGTCATTTCGGGAGGCGGGAAGGCGGTTAGGCGGACCGCCCAACCGCCTTCACTGACTCGGCCTCATCGACAGATCCACCTGCGGCACCGCTCGCTCGCCCGCGTCCTCGATCTCCCACAATTCGGCGGGTTCCGCCTTGGCCAGTCCAGCCACGAGGTTGGTCGGGAACTGCATCTGCCTGGTATTGAACTCGGTGGCGACATCGTTGTAGAGCTGCCGCGCGAAGCCGATCTTGTTCTCCGTGCTGGTGAGTTCTTCCTGCAGCTGCTTCACATTCTCCGTCGCCTTGAGCTGGGGATAGTTCTCGCTCAGCGCGAAGAACCTCCCCAACGCCTGGCTCAGCTCACCTTCAGCCTTCGCTACCTGGGCGACGCCGGTGGCTCCGACGGCCTTGTTACGCGCCGCGATCACCGCCTCGAGGGTGCCGCGCTCAAAATCCATCGCCCCTTTCACGGTGTTGACCAGGTTGGGAATCAGATCGTGGCGCCGCTTGAGCTGCACGTCGATCTGCTTCCAGGCGTTTACCACCTGGTTCTTCAGGGAGATCAGCTTGTTGTACGCGCCGATAATCCACAGGACGATGGCGACAAGGATGACCAGCAGTATGAGGCCCATCGGACTTCTCGCGTGAAGGAATGACCGAAAAGTAGGGGATCAGCGGGAGGACGGCGAGGGACGGCCGTCTACCGCATCGGAGAGAATCCGCTGAAACAGCGCCTGCAGTCTCGCTTCGTCGGCTCCGGCAAAGAGGGGATGCTCGTCGTCAACCAGAAGTTCGGCGCCCCGCCCGAGCAGGATGCGGCGCCAGGTCCGCGGCCGGTTGGTGGCCGATTCCATAGGGGGAGTGACGGGGGTCCAGGTGTGAACGGCGCGGCCGACCTTCCCCCGGGGTGCCGTGGTCACGGCGGCGAGCGGGAGTTGCGCGGGAGAGAGGAGTCGCGGACCCAGCGCCGCGGCGACCCGCCGTTCCAGCACATCGCCGGGTGTCGCGGCAAACTCCCGACCAAGAGTCTCCAGCGTGGCGCCTTCCATCTGCTGCAGCTTGATGGCCAGCACCTGTAGCAGGTGTCGATAGCCGTACGTCGCGGCGGTGCCTCGCCCCTCGGGCGGACTCACCAGCTTGCGGGTGACGTAGAACCGGATGGTGCGTTCGGTCGGCAGCTGGCGCGCCGTCGCGTTCACCGGAAAAGTCGCCGAGGCCTCGAGGATAGCTCCGGCCAGGCTGGAAAGATCGCGCAGGCTCCACGGCGCGAGCGCCGCGTATTGTCGCAGAGTGCCGAGTGGATCGGTGGCGTGTGAGCTGGGCGCGGACACTGGAAGTCGGGTGAGAAGGAGAGAAACCCTGCGCTAGTATGAGCCCGAGTTCGAGCCCATGCAAGGCCGCGTCGATCGGGTGCGATGCCGCGTCACAATGATGATGGATGGACCACGGCTTCGTGCCACCGTGTGGCATGCCTCGCGGACTGACCCTGGTTGAAATGCTGCTCGCGCTCGTGATCGCGGGCCTGGTTTGCCTGATCGCCCTGCCCTCGGCGGGAGATCTGCGAAACCGCTTCCTCGTCGACCAGGCGGCGTACGAGCTCTCCGCCGCCCACAGCAGGGCGCGGCTCACCGCGGTGGTGGAAGGCCGAGTCGCCCTTCTCACCATTCGCAGCGACAGCCTCCGCCTCGACGTGATTGATGGAGTAGATACCCTGTTCCGCTGGTCCGCCGGCGGGCCGGCTCAGGCTGGCGTTACACTCGGCAGCGGCACTCGAACCATCCCCTTCGCTCCCATCGGGGTCGCCTTCGGATTGGCCAACGCCACGTACAGTCTCAGCCGGGGAAGCCGGTCGAAACAGGTTGTGGTGTCGCGATATGGGAGGGTGAGAATTCAGTGAAGCGGGAGACGGGAGACGGGAGACGGGAACCGAAGAGGGAAACGCTTTTCCCGTCTTCCGTCTCCTGTCTCCCGTCTCCCCTACTGGTAGCCAAACGTCACATCCACATGCACCTCGATCTTCTCCGACATCTTCAGGACGCCGAGAAATTTGCTGAGCCCACCGATCTTGTAGTCCTTGAGATTGAGCGGGGTGGTGCTGCGAACTCTGACGCCATCGCTGAGGAACACCAGCGTGGCGGGAAGTTCGACCTCCTTGGTCACCCCGTGAATCAGGAATTGGCCCCGCAGGACGACGTCCATGCTGTCGGCCAGAGCGCCCTGCGCTACCGCCTGCGTGAGCTCGAAGCGAATCGTCGGATACTTGTCCGACTCCATCGACTTGTTGAGGTCACGATCACGCCGGTCGTTGTCGGTGTCGAGGGTTTTGACCGGCGCTTCCACCCAGCCTTTGATTTCCGGCAGCGTGGCTCCACCGGTCATCTCACCGGTTATCGTCGAAGTCTTCCCCGTGAAATCGCCCGTCGAGGCGTGCCCATCAAAGCTGAGCGTACCCTCACGCACGGTCCCGGGACGAAGCGGGAGCTGGGAAGCAGCGGGCGTGGGCGTAGTGAGTCCAAGGCCCGCCAGGACCATCAAAGCGAAGCGCACCATCGTTTCCTCGAGGAAAAGCCTACTCCGGGGTCTCGGGCCCCGCGTCGAGCCGGTATTTCCGTACCTTGGCGAGGAGGGTCGAGCGGGCGATACCCAACAGGTGGGCGGTACGTCTCTTGTTGCCGCCAGTGAACTTGAGGGCCTGTGCGATGTGCTGTCGTTCCACGGCTTCCAGAGGCTCCGGTTCCGCCGACTGCTCGGATCCCAGCGACGCCCGGAGCGTCCCCACGGCGAGGTCCGGAATCGCCAAGTCAATCACCAGGAGATCTAGACCTGGTACCGCGAGAGCGCGGGCGGCATCCGCCCCGCTCTCCACAACCACCGGCACATGCCCCTCAACCTTCAGCGCCCCGACTAAAGCGTCGCGACGCGCCTGGTTCCGGTCGAGCACCAGAACATGACTCGTCTTCATCGGTCGAATCCTATTTACGGAGACGATGATCTTCTTGCGGGTCTCCCCGCGCCAGCCGGGTCAACCGAACCCCTGGCTATAAGGGAGACGAGCCGACCCGATCGAAATTACACCACTCTCCCGGATCGTTACCCAGCCCCCCTACGTCTCGACCCAGCCGGGTCCGTCCCCTCGCTGGACGCGCTCCCCCCAGGCACCGAGCTCTCGGATGTCTTTCTGATTCAGGAAGTCGAGATCCGGGCCGGAACCTCGTCCCACACCCTGCTCACCCTGGGAAACCGACGGGGGAGAATCCAAAGTGCGCCATTCTGGCCTCCTCTGAGCGACCAGATTCTGAGGCTCAAGCGGGGGGATGCGGTCTCCGTCGCTGGCCAGATCGGAATTTGGCGGGACCGGAAGCAGCTCCAAGTCGCATCGATTGAACCGATCGCGCCAGACAGAATCGAGTGGAGGGACCTCATGCCGTCCATCGGAGAGGTCACTCCCTGGTGGGCTTTGCTTGATGAGTGGCGGAACCAGGTCCGTGGCCCCCGGCTCCGGCAGACCTTGGCGCTCTTCTATGACGATTCCGGCTTTCGCACCCTCTTCCAGGAGTGTCCGGCCAGTCTCTCCGGACATCACGCCGAGCTGGGAGGGCTGCTCAAGCACACCTGCGAAGTGGCCGCAATCGGGCGCCGGATCGCCGAGGTTTGCGGCGCCGATATTGACTTGGTGCTCGCTGGCGTCCTGCTCCACGACGTGGGGAAGACCGAGAGCTACCGGTGGAATGGCTGCTTCGAGATGACTACCGCCGGATCGCTGATGGGGCACATCGTACTCGGCGCTCTCATGCTCGACCGGAAACTGGAACGGCAAGGCTCACCACCGTGTTCAGCGGAAGAGCGCACGATCCTGCACCATCTGATCCTGTCTCACCACGGCAAGCTCGAGTTCGGCGCACCGGTGCTACCCATGACACTCGAGGCCGAAGTCATTCACTATGCGGACAACGCCAGTGCAAAGGCCCGTTCCATGGCGGACGCGTTGAATACCCCGGCGAATTTTCCGGAGGGGAGAAGTGTGAGCAGTCGGGGAATCTGGGAGCTGGACCGACGGCGGGTCTATCGCGGCTCGAGCGACTGGGGAACCGAGACCACCCAGTGACCGAAATACGAAACGGCCACCAGGCACTGGGGCTTGGTGACCGTTTCACACGCTGACTACCCGAGGCCGGAGCTTGCGCTGCCGTTCTTCTCCCACCTGCCGCCGGTTGGCTGTTCCGCCGATCGGTAGGGCTTGAGTGGGGCCTCAGCTTGGATCCCCAGGCCGGATGGCCGTCCCACCTGGTTCATCTGCGCGAGCGCTGCGAGTCGGATCGGGTCGCGGACCGACCCTTCGCACTGCATCCCGAGGCGCTAGATCGGGGTGGATGAAGCGCGCGACTGGCTTCATCTGCCTGAACCGGGGCGATCACCAAGGTCTTTGACCGTCCGAGCCCTTGTACGTAGACGGTCTACCCTGATATCCCGCTCAGACTCGCCAGCCTCCGCTTTCAGAACAGGGGGTTCCGACGCGCTGCAGTTGGCGGTTCAGTCCAAGTTACCGACGTGGAAGAACCGCACAAGTGCCTGATTTTATTCGGGTTACGCAACTTCAAGTGGAGGATTTGTGGATCACTAACTCACGTGCTGCAAGGCAAGTAACGAGCATCTCCACACGATGTGGAGATGTGAATCAACAGCGTCAACACCCGAAGATTACGGTGTGGAGGGTCGGGCGCCGAGTTGGGGGTCGATAACGATGTCCAATACGCCCAGGTACTGCTGTAAAGGGACCCCGTAGCGCTGGATGGCGTCGTCCGTCTTGCTGGACCGGCTGACTCCGTATCCCCGGAGATCTTCCGCGTGGGCCGGGTCGATGTACGAGGTGAAGTCCGTCGTGCACTTGTCGAGGGAAGCGCGAAGGTCCTTGAGGGAGGCCAGCAATGCCTGGCGGGTCTTCTTGGGGTCCTTGGCCGGTTCAGGGCTGGCAGTAACCGTTTGCTGGGCCGAAGCGGCTGCCCGGCTCGAGCTCGCGCAGGCCGCACTGATGCTCCGCGCCCGGGAACGAAGCACTGCGTCGGAGCTGCTGCGGAGGTCGCGTTCCAGCCGCCCTCCGGCGGTTTGTACCACCAGGAGCGAGTCGCGCAGAGTCACGAGAGTGCCGTGGATCTTCTCCTTCTCGGGAGAAAGCGGTGCGCGCGTGTTGGGGGTAATGACCTGCTGGGCCTGAGCTGCGGGAGACAGGAGCAGCAGGGCAAAGATGAGAGATTTACCGGTCACGATTCCATTCCGACTTCGATGTAACGAAAGTTGGCCTCGGTATCACACGGGGCGAGCAAACAGCCTGCCGAACTGGCGGCGAACCAGCCCGCGACGAGGGCGCGCGGCTGGTCCAGTTCGGCAAGGATAGGACCCAGCCAGCGCCGGAGGTGGCGGATTTCCGGCGCCCTGCGTCCGAGCAGCGCCAGCAATGCACCGACGCCCGCCGTTGCCCGAAGAAAGTGGGCCAGGGCGTGGGCCCGCTGGCTGAATTCGACCGCCTTTACCCCCGGTTCGTCGAAAAGCACCGCGCCTTCGAATACGTCCATCGGCGGCGCGTCGAGTCGGGGGCCAAGGTATACGAATTGGCGCCCATTCTCCCCCTTCCGTTCGATCACGGCCGCCGCGGTCTCGTTGGTGAGCCGGGCAGCGTGGACGGTGTCGTCATCCTTGAGGATTCCCACCACCTTGGTCCATTCGAGTGCCGCCAGGGCGATGTCCAGCGGACAGCCGACAGCATCGTCGAACGCCAGAATCCTGGGGGCCTCGCCAGCGCGTAAGACAAAGTGCGCCAACGCTTCAGCCCGGTCGGTGAAACTCCGGATGGTCAGGGTTTGTGGGGTTGTCATTACGCCAAATATAGTCGAGAGCGGGGGGCTGCGTTCCCTACCGAGCGTCCAACCGCTGGCAGCTCAGGCCAAAAGCCGTAAGCCACAAGCTTTAGGCCCTAAGCTGTTATACCCCGGCCTAGGTCCTTCGGCTTATGGCTTAAGGCTTACGGCCTATTGCTGACGGCTGACGCCGCTACGGATTGAGCTCAGATTTCGAATCCACCCGCACAATCCACAGTCCCGAATTGATGTCCGGAACGTAGATGTAGCCGTCGCGGTAGATGGCTCCCCATGCGTTGGCCGCGTTGGGGACGTTCCCTGCCTTGTCTCCGGTTACCACATGGGCAATCTCCCGGCCCTGGGTCAGCAGGTCGCCGCGTAGCTCGCCTGATATGTCGAGCACGCGAAGCCCGCCCTGGTAGTCCCCCATGTAGAGCGTATCGCCGGCGACCCACACGTTGTGGCTGCCGCCGTCCTTGGGCTCGTAGTAGGCGACGCTCTTGGGGTGCTCGATATCGGAGACGTCGATCACGTGCAGCCGGCCATAGGCACGCCCCAGTCCGACTACGCCCCCGCCTTCGGTAGGCCGCGGCTTGGCGGAGAAGACTTCATCTCCCACGAAGACGTACTTACCTGCGCGCCAGGCAGTGTGGGTTCCGCGAATGAAGCCCGGTCCGCCGACCGCTTCGACATCACGATAAAGGGCGTTGAGGTCGTACTTGTACTGGGAGACGAGCTGCGGGTTCTCGGGACTGCCCCCCTTGATGCCCTTACCGACATCGAGGATCACCAGTCCGTCATTCCAGTAGCTCAGATAGGCAAGACCGTCCTGGACATCAATGTCGTGGAGCATCCGGCCCGCTGCCGAGCGAGGCGTTTCCCAGCGCGCGACCTGCTTCGGCTTGTAGGGATCTCGAATGTCGATCACCCGCATCGAGCCGGTGGCGTCGTCCGTCAGATAGACATAGCCCTTGTAGATGAAGGTGCTGTGGACGCCGCCGGTCACCGTCTCGGTGAAATCGGCGATCGGCTTGGGATGCGCGGGATCCTCGAAAGAGAGCACCACAATCCCGTTCTTGCGCACCGATGATCCCTCGCGGGTGAGCACGCCGTACTTCCCGTCTTCGGTCGTCATCACATCGTTGATGGTACGAGCATCAACGACCACGGAATCGGTGATGGCTGGCTGGGTCGGATCAGACAGGTTGATCGCGTAAAGCCGATCGCCGATCGTGCTGAGGTAGCCGTGCTTCCCGTCGGGATGGAGCCAGAACTCTGCTGCCTGTCCCTTGATCGGAAGGCGGCCGACCAGCTCGGTTGGGCGGCGGACATCGCGAGGCCGCACGTCGATGATCGACTCAGCCGACCGGCCGGCGAAGGTAGCCACCACCCGATATTGACCCGGAACCTCCGCGACGAAATCACCGTCGTTTTCGACCTGCCCGCTGCCCGGGTTGAGGGACCATTCCGGCACCGCGTCGGTCACGGCACGACTTCCCGCCTTGGCGGAGAACTTGATCGAAACGACGTCGCCGGCACGGACGCTGGTCTTGGCCGGGTCGAGACTGATGCTGGTGACGGGATTCGCCGCGACCGTGATGGGAATCGTTCTGGTCGCGCGCCCTGCCGTGGCGGTGATGTTCGCTTTGCCGGCCGCCTTGGCCATGAGGCGTCCTTCCGGCGAAACGGTGACGACACCCGCCCGATCTGAAGTCCAGGTTACCTGGTCGTAGCGCCGATCATTGTTCGCCGCGAAGGGCGTCGCCGTCATCAACATGGATTGCCCGACGTAGAGCTTGGTGGGCACGGGATCGAGATCGACGCGAGCGGCCGGAGGAGGGAGGATCGTGATTCGCGCGATCGCAGTTACCGGCTTGCCCCCGGTCTTCGGCCGGACCAGCGCCGTGACATTGAGGGTTCCGGTGGATCCGCCGGTGACGAGTCCGGTCGAGTCCACTCCTCCTTCGAAGAATCCGCCCGAGGTGAACCAGTTCGAGGAATAGTCGGTGTAGGGCCGCCCGGCCGAATCGAAGGCGGAAACCGAGAGCCGGAGCGTATCGCCCACTGTCACGGCCGCCTCGGCCGGCTGCACCACTGCCTTGGCAATCGGCGATTGCATCGTCGGTTTGGGCGGCGGCGGAGGCGCGGTCGGTTGTTGCAGGGCGACGACCAGCAATGCTGCAATCATGAGAAACCTCGAGCGGGGAGTTGAAGGTAAATCTACGGAACGAGTACAGCCGGAGGCTATCAGGCGACCTTCCGACTCTTTCGCGACGCGAGATATAAGGGTTCCGGCGAGTTTACGACATTAGCGGGTCGGCTGGTTTCAGCGCCGCGGGCGCCTTGCCGAGAATTGGTTCCCGGGATATCTCCTCACCACCCATGGCCGCCCACTATACCTGGACCACGTTCCCTTCCCCGATCGGCTCGCTGATTCTGGCCGAAGTGGATGGACAACCCCTCGTTGTCGAGTACGCCCTGCGCGCCGGACGCATGAAATGGGTCGAGAGCCTGCGAGCGCGCCGCCCGGGTGCGCAGATCGAGCTGGGGCGCTGCCAGACGACGCTCGGATTGCTCCAGAGTTATTTCCAGGGTCGGCCTCGCGGTTTCCCCTTCCCGGAATACCTTCGGGACCATCTGGAGCTGACCGGGGCGGAGGAGAAAGTCTGGAGCCTCCTGAGCGAAATCCCCATGGGAGAAACTCGAAGCTACGACGACCTGGCCCATGCGACCGGCTTCCACGCTCGACAAATTGGACAACTCGTCGGGGCCAATAAGTTGGCCATCGTCATTCCCTGCCACCGGGTAGTGGGGAAGCGCGGGGGACTGGTTGGGTACGGCGGCGGGCTGGACCGGAAGCGCTGGCTCCTCGACCATGAAATCCGGGTCTCCGGTGTGCGCCTGGTCTAGCCGGGGGACCGCCCTTCTTGACAAGTTTCGGCCTGAACCTGACCTTATGGCCATGCTTCTGCAGTCGAACTCCAGTTCATAGATCTCAGGCAGTCATCGCCGCTCGGACAACTGCTCCGACGGCTCGTTTTTTTCCCGGCCATTCGGGCTGGGATGTTTCCGGAGCCGGTGAGCTCCCATTCAAAGAGGTTGCAGCGATGGCGAAGGGTACTGTGAAGTGGTTCAACGATGCGAAGGGGTTCGGGTTCATCGCCCAAGAGGGTGGCAAAGATGTGTTCGTCCATCATACGGCGATCATGATGGACGGATTTCGCTCGCTCGCCGAAGGTGACCAGGTAGAATTTGACATTGTCGAAGGCCCGAAAGGCTTGCAGGCGTCAAACGTCCGTAAAGCCTGAACGCGTCGTACCCCATCGTACCCTTCCAGCAACTGTAAGGCGGACGGCGGCTGACCCGAGTGATTCTCGGGGCGGTCGCCTGCGCCTTGCGGCGTTGGTCGCGGCCCTGGCGCTGGCGCCCTGCCTCAGCGCGCAGTCTTCCGCCGTGCCCGATGATCCCCCGCCGCTCGAATTCCTGGGCTTTCGCGCCGGCGCCTCGCTCACCGAAGTCTCCGACCTTGTGCAGGAACTCGGTGGCAAGCGACTTCGCTGCGATCGCGCCAAGCGGGATCCCAATATCTCGGAGTGCCGAGCAGACCTCTGGGATCCCAAGGCCGGGACACCCGTCTCACTGTGGCTGTCCGCGGTAGACAGCCTCACCATGGTGCTGACTCTGTCCGGTCCGGTGAATGCTGAACAACTGACCGACTGGAAAGACACTCTCGAAAACCGCTTCGGATTGGTCGGGGCGCGAGTCCAGGGCACCCAGTGGATGATGCAGTGGGTCCGTCAGGGCCGGATGCTGCGCCTCACCTGGCGAATCGAAAAGAGCCAGAAGCTGGCTTCGGTCAGCCTGGTTGACGGCCGCTTGCTCGATGACTGGGGAAAGACCCGGGAAACCGGGGGGAAGTAGCTCAGTCAGACAGCAGAATCAGGAAGCTTCCTTCACTGTCCTCCAACAGGTAGTCGCGGACCAGCCGACCTTCGGTCCTGAGTCGCTTGAGCAGGCTGCGTACCCGAGTCCGGATCGGCGCGCCCTGGCCACCGCGTCCCCGTCCGGTAATCAGTCGCACCACTGCACCGCGTCGTACTCGCGCCTGCACCGCCAGAAAGGCTTCGGCGTTGCCAACCGCTTCGAGCACGCTTTGCCCGTGGAGATCGAAGGTCGCCACCGGGGCACGGTAGGTCCATTCCTGCATCGTTGGAATAGAGGGATTGCCCCGGGAGGGACGCAACTATAGCCTTCGTCCGCCCCTCCTCCGAACCTGCATGGAGTCTACGTGCTCGCTCGCTTGCGTCGCACCTTCTTTGTCGTCCAAATCCCGTCGCTCCTGCTTCTTTCCCTCGCCGCGTGTGGTGACAGCGGCGGACCGATTCGCATAGGCCTCGCAGGGCCGTTCAGCGATCCGGTCGGGGCACCTATGAAGCGGGCGGCCGAATTGGCCGTGGAGGAGATCAACGCGGCAGGCGGGGTACGGGGACGGCCGCTGGAACTGGTGGCCCGGGACGATTTCGGCGATCCCGATTCGGCCGTTGCGGTCGCGTCTGCGCTGGTGGAGGCAAGGGTCGTCGCGGTGATCGGCGATGTGTACTCGGGTACAACGCTGGCCGCCGCGCCGGTCTATAACGACGCGAGCGATCCCGTAGTCCAGATTTCCCCTTCGTCTTCTTCGCCTGATGTGACTAACGCCGGAGCCTACACCTTCCGGGTCTGCCCCAGCGACCTGGCCCACGGTGCGGCGCTCGCTCGCTACGCTAGGGAACAGCTCGGGCTCGACCGTGTCGCGATCCTCTACCTCAACGACGACTACGGCCGCGGAATCCGGCGGACCTTCACTGCCGAATTCACCCAGCGGGGCGGCACCGTGCTGGAGTCCGATCCCTACCTGGGCAGCACGCCGAACGTAGACGCCTACCTGGACCGGATCGTACTGCGAAAGCGCAGCCAGTTTGTTCTCGTCGCGGGCAATCGCAGCGAAGCCGAGGAGGCGCTTCTTGGCGCCCGGAAGCGCGGACTCAAGGTTCCCTTCATGGGAGGCGACGGCCTCGAAGGTATCGAAGAAGCGGGCCCGCTGGCGGAAGGTACTTACGTTTCCGCCGCGTATCTTCCGGGGGTCAACAGCCCCAAGAATCGCCAGTTCACCGTGTCTTACCGGCGCAAGTATCCCGACGCGGGCCTGCCGAACCAGCCCGCCGCGGCGACCTATGATGTGGTGTACCTGCTGCGCGACGTGATCGAATCCACCGGCACCAAGCGCAAGGCGATTCGTGACGCCGTCGCGGCGGTCGGTCGCACCACGCCGGCTTTCGAAGGAGTCACCGGGAAGATTGCCTTCGACGAGAATGGCGACGTACCGGAGCAGCGTGTGATCATCGGGATCGTGCAGGGAGGCAACGTTCAGCCCGCGGGGGGCCAGTGAAACTGTCGCACAGTCTTCGCCGCCTCATCGGCGTCATGATGGCGGCGCTGATGGTCCTGGTGCTGGCCATGACGGTGCTCGGCGCCTGGTCCATCCGTTCGATCAGCCGCTCGGTCGAGCAGGACATGCAGACGGTGCAAACCGGCGCCGAAATCGCCAATGCCCTGGTCACCTCGGTACTGGGGGAGATCCGCGCCGCGGAGCATTACCTGCTGAACCCGAGCCCCGAGGTGAAGGAAGAGTTCGTTGCGAACGGAGATTCTGCCTACTCCTATCAGGCTCGGTACCGTGAGTTGAAGAGCCTCAGCAATGCCGATCGCCGGATCGTGAATGAGATCGGCGCCAACCAGGCGACGCTCGAGGTAGCGTACGCCACCGCCCACGCGCTCTCCGACGTCGGGAAGCCTGACCAGGCTCGGGCTATCGCGGCGCGGGCAAGCGGTGCCACCGACAGTCTGGTTGCGGACGTACGCCGCCTCAGCGATGCGCAGGCCGAGCAGGCGTTGAACCGGGCACAGGCTCTCCGCACCAAGGCCAGCCGCAATCAGGCGCTGGTCATTCTGCTCTGCATCATCGCGCTGGTGGTCGGCGCCGGCGCCTCCACCTGGACCGTGCGAGAGGTGGACCGGCAGCTCAACCGGCTCATCGCCGCAGCCGATCGCTTCGGCGCCGGAGACCTGCGCGCCATTCAGCTCTCCGACATGCCGCAGGAGCTGGCGAGACTGGCCCGCGCGCTGGACAACATGGCGGGGCAGCTCCGCGAGGTAGTCGCCGCGGTGGTGAAGGAGTCCTCGCATCTGAGCGCCAGCGCGGGAGATTTTTCGGCGATGAGCGAGGAGATCGCCGCCTCGAGCGGTCAGATCTCTGCCGCGATGGTGAAGATCTCGGCTGGCGCCGAGCAGCAGAGGCATGGCATGTCCGAAGCGGATCAGCTACTCGCCGCTCTGCGGAGCGGGGCCGCCACCAACGCCGAGGCCGCGGGACGCGCCGTCCGCCTCGGCGAAGAGATCCGCAGAGTCTCCGCGCGGCACCACAGCGATGTCGAGACCGCACGGCGTACCCTCCTGGACGTCCGTGAAGTCGTAACAACTTCGGCCGAGCAGGTGCGAGCCCTGGCCGCTCGATCGGAGCAGATCACCCAGTTCATCGATCTGATCAAGCAGATCTCCTCGCAGACCAACCTTCTGGCGCTGAACGCCGCCATCGAGGCGGCTCGGGCGGGCGAGCACGGCCGCGGCTTCGCCGTGGTGGCGGAAGAGGTCCGTCAACTCGCGGACTCGAGCGCCAGAGCCGCCGAGGAAGTGACCAAGACTGTCGAATTCATCCGCACCCAGGTGCGGGAAGTCTCAGAGACGATGCAGGTGGGCACCACGAAGGTCGGCGGGATCGAGCATGTCGCCGAAGCAGTGGGGAAAGGCTTCGAGGAGATCGGCAAGGCCATCGCCGAGGTGCAGGAAGCAGCCGCGATGGTGGCCAAGCATACTGAGGAGAATCGGGTTGTCGTGGCGGATCTAACGGAACGGACGGTGGGAGTCTCCCGCTCCGCCGCGGATCATGCCTCCAGCAGCGAGGAGGTCTCCGCCGCGGCCGAAGAGCAGAGCGCGTCAACCGAGGACATGGCCAGCTCGGCGAGCGAGTTGCTCGACGCGTCTAGCCGGCTCAGCAAACTGGTCGAGGGATTCAGAACCTGAGGCTGGACTACTGCTCTACCGGCGCTTCTTCGCCGGCCGCTTCGCCGCGCGCGGCTTGGCCTTGGGTTTCGTCTTCGGCTTAACCGGCCGGACCCGAGCCTCCGACTTCTCCATCCGGCGCTGATGGGCCGCGTGAATCTCCATCAGAACCCGGTCGCCCTCTTCAGCCCCCACCAGCCCCCGCCTTACCGCGTACTTCACCAGCTCATCGGCATCGGCAATCTGAAACTCCGCGAGTCGTGCCGCGGAGCGAATCACGTTGAGCAACGCATCGGCCACCGGGCTTCGCAGCACGTTTGCGATGCCAGGCAGAGTCTCCAGGAGCGTCGAGATCTGGGAGCCGCCGAGTTCCGAAGCCAAGCTATCCTCCAATTTCGGGCGGGCGAACGTACCGTTGCCCGCTGTACCAGTCAAGCGATTGCGCCTGGGCAATTCTGAGCGGGAAATAAGACTGGTCCCGCTTTCTCCATAAGGCGTATCTAGCACTACTACTACTAAGTGAAGATAAGCCTGGCAAGAGCTGCTCAGCTAAATCTATATTTTGTCAGAAGTTATACCGCAGAAGCCCAGAGAATCCCCACCCCGTCAGCGAGTAGGATGTCCCAAGCTGCTTGATCGATCCAAGATCGAATCGACCACCGGGAGCGAAGACGAGCCGCGGGGACAGGGTAAAGCGAAGGGCGGCACCGGCGCCATAGAGCTGGCCGCTCCCCTCCTCCGGAGACCAGAACCGTGCTTCCGCCAGCGGTTGCAATTGAAGCGTGCGGCCGAGCGGCCATCCGCCGGAAAGTCCGAAGGTCAGCACGTTTTCTTTGTTGGAGGTGGCGACCGCCGAATTGTCGCCGGCGGTGCGATAGAAGTCCCAGGCATAAGCGGTGATGCTGCCGGAGCCGGCGGGAGAGGTCAGATTCACCTCGCCGATCAGTCGGTTGCCGGGACTGTACCGGCCGCTTCCAGTTGCAAGGCCGGTGAACTGATCGTTGTCGAAAGTGCTGAAGGTCAGGCCGAGCGCCAGGCGTGAGGAACCGATCAGGCGGTCGGCGCCTGCGCGTATCCGGCCTTCGAGACCCGGCTGGTAGCGTACTGATGTCGATGCCGCATCGCTGAAGGGCTGGTACTCTGAATTCAGCCGCAGACTTCCCGCGACTCCGACATTCCAGCTTCCTGCTGGAATCGCTACCGCGACACCGCCGGTGGCCGAGAAGCCGTTGCCGTAGGAATTGACTGGGAAGAGCAGGAAGTTCGAGGCCACACTCGAAGTGACGTTGAACTCCTTCAGCGATTGGGTCTCCTGACCTGTCGGAACGTTGACCATCAGGGAGGTGACTACCCGATCATTGCCGAAGACGTAGGAGCCGCGGAGCTGGGTATCGGTGAAACCGGAGAAGGATGCTTCCCGGCCGATCGCGTCAGCTACCGTGGTCGTGGCGTACGCGGTCCCAATGTCCACTGAGAATCGCTTCCCGAAGGGGATCAGCACCGCCACGGGGTACGCGAACTGCCGAATCGCGTGAACGACGTAGCCCTCTTCGAACTCGTATCTCCGACCCTCGACCCCTCCCCCAATGCTTGCCGGACCGAACAAGCTCTGAGCCTGTCCCCTCGTCGCGACAGGCCCGAGGAGCAGGGCAAAGAGGAGTCCCGCGCGGATGGGCGCCCTCACGGCCGGGTCACAATGATGGTGATGATTCCGAAGAGGCCGCCACCCGGGACGTCGGTTCCGCTCGCTTCGGGCAATGACGGTCGATTCGCTGGGGGAGGCGTCGAGATCGGGCCGATCCGATTGATGAGTCCGCCGCCTGTGCTCGGAACCGTGATGGTTACGGCGGTCTCCAGCGTCGTCGCCTCGCGGCCCAATCCTGGACCCGGCACCGTGCCAGGGCCGGGGCGCTCGAGGCCGGCAAACTGCTGGGGCGGGAGACTGGCCGCGCTGGAGACCCGTACCATCTCATCTCTCCGCTCCTTCGCGGCGCGGAAGTTGGGATCTCTGGCAACCGCCTCGTTATAAGCAGCTTCAGCGGCTTGGTAGTCACCCCGGTCTTCCGCGTCGAGCCCTCGACTGAACGCGAGGAACGCCTGAAGATCAGCGGTCGGGCGCTCGCTGAGAGCGCGCTGCTCGGCGGGAGAAAGAGTGATGTTCAGCCGCTGCAACAACTGCATCACCACCTGTTTCTCCATGTCGAATAGCTGCTGCAGCCGGTTCGAGGCCGAACCAGTGGCCTGCACTCCTGCGGTCTCCGTGTTCACCACGTCGGCGTCGAGCTTGAGCTGATCGCTGGCGGGGACTTCCTGCAGCGAGCCCTGAACCACGCGTTCCGCCCGGAGCAGCCGTCCTGAGCGTGCGCCCGTCGTCGGATCCGTTCTCCCCTCGTCGGAGAGCTTCATCTCGTCTACCAGGGCCTGCACCCGCTCCCGCTCCAGCAACCGCAGTCGGCCGACCTTGCTGAGATCGGTGATCAGGAGGTGAGTCACCCCGCGCTCCAGTGGGCGCAACGCGGTATCACTTCCGAAATAGCGGACTGGAAGAACCGCGATGGCGTTCTCGGTCGGGGCTTGCTGCGAAAGCGTCGCCTCCTGGGCCAGCGCATTGCGCGCAGCCTGATGGAGTTCCTTGCGGGTAAGGAGGGCCAGGCGGTTGCTGATCTCGTTGCGCTGATCCTGACTCTTGGTGAGCGCGGACGCCTTGTTGTATGACGTCCGGGCCGAATCGAGTTGTCCCAGCTCCTCATAAGTCAGCCCGAGAAAGACCAGCGTACTGTAGCTGTTCTGGTCGAGCGCGAGACTGCTTTGCAGGACGTCACGAGCCCGGTCGTAATTCCGGGCTTCGTAGTAGGCGACACCCAGCCGGGTCATCAACTCGGGGTCGGTGGGATTGCGCTGGCTCTGGCTCTCGAGGGCCGGGACGTCCTGGGGTGTCACTGCCGGCGGCGGGCCGCCGGCACAGCCTGAGGCTAGGCCGAGAACAAGAGCGTAGGCCGGCAGTCTGGGGCGCATACTGTCCTGGGGTCCTGAGCTTGTATGGGGAGCAATTCCAATGTACGGGTACCCCCTTGGGGCGGGAAGGGCCCGGGGGTCCTTGGCCTTATGGCTCTTCGCTTTGCGCCCCGCGACGTCGACCGGTAAATTGGGCAAGGCGGGTGCCGGACATCCGGCGGCTTACCACCCGCTGGAAGGACCTTCCGTGGGTCGTCGCGGAGTCAAGGAGTTCCGGGCAGCCGAAGCACTGGCGTTGATCGCGGCCGACCGCGACCACAAGATCTTGGTTTGTCCCACCTGTGGCTCGGCGACCATCGAACGGAACCCGAAGCGTGGCGACCTGTCGTCGGGCCGAATCACCCTCACCTGCAAGACCTGTAGCCGCTGCGCAGTCTACCTGGCGCGCGGCGCCCCGCCTTCTCCGGAGGAGCCCCGGAAGATGATGAAGTGATGAATCCCGCAGCCGCGATCATCTTCTTCACCGTCTTTCTTGATCTCATCGGGTTCGGCATCGTTCTTCCCCTGCTGCCGAGTTACGCCGCACAGCACCAGGTCAGCGACGTCGCGGTGGGCGCCCTGGTCGCCAGCTTTTCCCTGATGCAATTCATCTTCGCTCCGATTTGGGGGCGTTTGAGCGACCGGGTCGGGCGCCGGCCGATCCTGCTCGTCGGCCTGGCAGGAAGCGCAATCTCCTATCTCATCTTCGCCTTTGCCGGCGGGTTCTGGACGCTGCTGCTTTCCCGAGTTGTCGCTGGGGGAATGGGAGCCACTGTGAACGTGGCCCAGGCCTACCTCGCCGACGTCACTCCGCTCGAACGACGCACCAAGGCGATGGGCCTCATCGGTGCGGCATTCGGGCTGGGATTCGTGGTGGGTCCGGCGCTCGGGGGAATCAGCAGTCGCTGGGGAGACTCTGCACCCGGCTTGGTAGCTTCGGCTCTCACCGGAGCCAACTTCCTGCTCGCCGCCTGGCGCTTGCCGGAATCCAGGGTCCACATCTCCACCAAGGTCGCCAAGGTTCCGGTCCACTGGTCGCTGCTCTGGGAACCTTTTGTCGTGATCGGGCTGACCACCGTGGCGTTCACCGTGTTGTACGTCGTCTTCCCGCTCCAGGTCGAGCGGGGACTGGGATATGACCGGCACCACGTTGCCTACCTGTTCGTGATGATTGGAGTCGTAAACGCTCTGGTACAGGGTGGGCTGATCGGGAGACTGGTGCCCCGTTCGGGGGAACGGCCACTGATGGTGGTTGGCGGTGTGCTCCTCGCGATGGGGCTTGCGGGACTCGGAGTCGTGCTGGGTGGGGTAATGTCCGATCGACCGCTACCTGCCTTGCTGGCCAGCCTGTGCCTTGTGGCGCTCGGCTCGGGGCTGGTTGCCCCCAGCGCTACCGGCCTCGTGTCGCGAGTGGCGCCCGTCGAGGAACAGGGCCGCGCGTTGGGGATGCTGCAGGGAGTGGCCTCGGTGGCGCGCGTCGTTGGTCCACTCCTGGCCGGGTTGCTGACCAGTCATTGGAGTCCGCGAACAGCTTTTTGGGTGGCGGCGGGAATGGGAGGTATTGCGGCCGGCGTGCCGGTGGCGGCGCAGGCATGGAGCCCGCGACGTTAGCGGGGCAGGGCGAAGATGCGCCTCCAGCGGACGGCAGTGAAGAACGGCATGGGGCGCCAGCTCTTGGCATCGTAACTGAAGTACACGATGAGAGGAGTGCCTCGAACGCTGGTTCGCGGCAGGAATCCCCAGTAGCGGCCGTCGTAGGAGTTATCCCGGTTGTCGCCCATCATGAAGAATGAATCCGCGGGCACCACGATCGGGCCCCAGTCCTGAAGATCGGGATCGTAGGTGTTCGGGTCACGCCCTACCAGGTGATGGACCTGCCACTGCCGCATCTTGGCCCGCAGCATCGGATCCTCCGACTTGGTCGGATCCTCGTGCTTCACGTAAGGTTCCTCAATTGCCTTGCCGTTTCGTGAGAGCTCGCCGTGCTCCATGCTCAGCGTATCTCCCGGCACCCCGATCAGCCGCTTCACAACCTTGAGTCCTTCGTCCTCCACCGAATCGAAGACCAGCACGTCGCCCCGCTTCGGCTCCCGGAAGGCGGGGAGGCGCTTGTGCACCAGGGGAACTTCGGCGCCGTAGACCGCCTTGTTGACGAAGAGGAAATCCCCCACCAGCAGGGTGTTCTCCATGCTGCCCGACGGGATCCGGAAGGCCTCGACGAGGAAGGTGCGCAGCAGGAACCAGACGATCAACGCGACGAAGATCGACTTCACCCACTCCCAGAGCGAGCGGGAGATATTCTCGGAGACGGCGTGCTCCGTCACTCGACCCAATCCGCGATGAAGAGGTCAGTCTCGCCCTCGGTCGCGCCGTGGCGGTTCGACGCCCACACCAGCCTACGGCCGTCGGGACTGAACATGGGAAAACTATCGAACGACGTGTCGGTCGTGACCTTTTCGAGAGCGCTGCCGTCCACGTTGATCAGGAACAAGTCGAACTTTCCGCTCCGGGGGTTCTCGTAGTTCGATGAGAAGATGATCCGCTTGCCATCGGGATGGAAGAACGGCGCAAAGTTGGCTCCCCCCAGGTGGGTGATTTGATGCGGGTCGCTTCCATCCGCATTGGCGATCCAGAGCTCGACCTTGCCGGGACGAACCAGGCGCTGGGCCAGGAGGCCTTCGTAATCCGCCGTGTCCGCCGCGGTCACCGGATATCCTGCCCGCCAGATGATCTGCTTGCCATCTGGTGAGAAGAAGGCACCGCCATCATAACCCACCCGGTTGGTCAGCCGGTGAACCTCGGTGCCATCGGTCTTCATCGTGTAGAGGTCGATGTCCCCATCACGGGTGCTGGTGAAGATGATCCGCGAGCCGTCGGGCGAAACCGTGCTCTCAGCATTGTACGCGCCGTTATCGGTCAACTGTTTCAAGTCCGACCCGTCGGGACGCGAAGTGAAGATCTCCAGGTGGCCGATCGGCCAGACGTACCCATGTGACTTGTCGGGCACCGGCGGGCACGCGGGGGAATTCTTGAACGTGGAGCTGTAAAGCACCCTGCGGTCGTTGTCGTAGAAGTAGCCGCACGTCGTCCGGCCCAGGCCGTTGGAAATGCGCCGCATGCCAGACCCGTCGATGTTCATGATGTACTGCTGGTCGCAGGCGGAATCGACCTTCTCCTGTCGCTGGAAAATCAACTGCTTGCCGGAGCGGGAGAAATACGCTTCGGCATTGTTCCCGCCCGTCGTGAGCTGCCGGATGTTTCGCAGATGGCGCTCACCCGGTGCCGGCGCAAGAAAGGCCGCCGATTGGGTTGCGCCTGACGAATTGTGACCGCATGCCGCCAGAAGACCGGCGACCGCGAACAAAACCGTGCGACGAATGATCCCCTCCTGAAAGAGGCATCCCGAAAAACCGAGCGGGGAAGAATAACCGCCCACCCAAGCCGACAAGGAGGGCAAAGCATCGGGGGGCCGGAATCCGATCCTTCAGGATCCCGGCCCCCCGACGTCCTGCGGGAACTACGATTACGGCGCCTTCCGCAACTCAACCCGCCGGTTCTGCGCCCGACCCGCCGCGGTCTTGTTATCCGCGATCGGCTCGTCGGGTCCATGACCGTAGGTGTCGATCCGGTCGGCAGTGACACCCTTCGTAACCAGGTACTTCTTCACCGCGTCGGCCCGCTGCTTGGACAGCCGGTCGTTCGTGGCCTTGGAGCCGGTGTTGTCCGTGTACCCGTGGATTTCCACCCTGACTCCCGGATTGTCCACCAGGCCCACGGCGACCTTGTCGAGCGCCGTCTTGCCGGCCGCAGTCAGTGTCGCCTTACCAGTGGCGAAGGTTGCCCCTTCGAGCACCAATCCGCGTTCGGTCTGCTCAAACAACAACTCGCAGCCGGTTTCGTCTACCTTGGCACCCGGACGGGTGTTGGGGCAGCGATCCTTGGCATCGCTTACGCCATCCTTGTCGCTGTCCGCTGAGCAGCCGTTGGCATCGACCGCGTCACCCGCCGGCGTATCGGGACACTGATCAATAGCATCACGTACGCCGTCCTTGTCGGTATCCACCGAGCAGCCGGTTGCATCAACCTTGTCTCCGGGCGGGCTGCTTGGGCACTGATCGACATCGTCGGTCACACCGTCGGCATCGGCATCCTTCGGCAGCGAGCAGCCGTTGGCGTCCACCTTGTCGCCGGCAGGAGTGTCCGGGCACTTGTCGATCGCATCGCGGACAGTGTCCTTGTCGGTATCGAGCGAGCAACCGTTAGCGTCGACCTTGTCTCCCGGCGGGCTGCTGGGACACTGGTCGAGGCCGTCCTTCACGCCGTCGCCGTCGGAGTCGAGCGAACACCCGTTGGCGTCGACCTTGTCGCCGGCCGGCGTATTGGGACACTGATCTGCCTTGTCCAGTACGCCGTCCTTGTCGGAGTCCTTGTTGTACCCCCCGAACATGAGGCTAAGTCCGGCCTGGACGCCGTAGTGAATGTTCTTGTCGTCCTGTTCGATACTGGGGATTCCCTGGGTACCAATCGGAGGACCCTGACTGAAGCGGCTCTCGGGATTGAGGATGTAGTCGATCGTACCATCGACTCTGATGGAGAGCGTCCCCCCGGTGCCTAGCCGGAAACCGAGAAGTCCGCCGATGCCGTGTTCGGTCTCCCGGTAAGCCTCACGGAACCAGTTGTCAGTGTAGCGGGCTCCAATCAGAAACGCGGAAGTCGACCCGACTCCAATGTTGTAGACCAGGCCGGCATGCCACGGGATATACCGAACGAAATCGCCCTCGGCGGTATAGAGCGGATTGTAGGACCCATCCAGTTCAACCGCGAGGTTTTGTACAAAGAAGACGCCGAGCCGTCCGCCGATACCGGTTCGGTTGTCGAAATTAAGCTGTGGATCTGTGCTGTTGAACCGGCCAAAAACGCCGATTTCAACAGCGCCGGGCTTTTGCGCGGCAAGCGGCGCGGCGCCGGTAAGAAGCAGCAGGCCCGCCATGGCAGGACGTAATAGTCGCATGCAACCCCCCCATCCGTAAATTGAGCGTAGCCCCGTCACGAAAACGGGGCCGGTCCAGCACGAACGGTCCGCACCCGGCCTTGAGGCGGCCGAACCTGGCTAATATCTCTCTCTCTCTCGCGCCCAGTCAACTGCCCTTTAGACGTAGATGAGTGATTTGTATCACCTTGGAGGCCGTTAACGCAGGGCCTCCAGAGCCTCCAAGACCTCACTCGCGTGGCCCTTAGGCTTCACCTTCTCGAATACCCTGGCGATGCTCCCTTTCCCATCGATCAGATAGGTAGTCCGCAGAATCCCCTTGTACTTCCTGCCGTACATGGATTTCTCTCCCCAGGCTCCATATGCCTCCGCAACCGCGTGGTCCTCGTCGGCCAGCAGGGGAAACGGCAGGGTGTATTTCTTCTTGAATTTCTGGTGCGAGGCTGCGCTATCAGGCGAGACGCCGAGGACGACGGCCCCGAGCCCCTGAACCGCCTTCCAGCTATCGCGGAACTCGCAGGCTTCGACCGTGCAACCGCTGGTATCGTCCTTGGGATAGAAGTACAGCACGACAGGCTTGCCCCGGAGACCCTTGAGAGACACGGTCCCTCCGGCGTCACTGGGAAGGGAAAAGTCGGGAGCGGGAGAGCCGGACTTGAGCATAAGTGATGAGGGGAGAGGACTGAGGACTGAGTGGGAGTACCGGTACCTAGTACCTGGTACCTGGTACCGGGTTGGGGCTGACGGCTCTAAGCTATGGCACCAGCTCCATCGGGGCTACCAGTGGTTGCCGGAGTCGGGCCACCGGGAACACGCCACTCACCGCAACATCCCGATCGAGGAAGTTCCACGTCACGAAGCCATCTTCGCTCATTGGTTCCAACATGTAGCTGGCGAAGACGCCAAGGCGTTGGGACGTGGGAACGTAGAACCAGCCTTCCGGCATGGTGACCTCACCAGAAGCCCAGCGGCCGACCAGGCTGACCGCCCGGTGGCCTTCGAAGACGGTGGTCGTCAGATCCACGCTGTCCACGGTAAACCGCTCCGCAGAGCCTCGCCACGCCCCGGCCCGAAAGACGATGACGCCCTGAGCACGAAGCATGGCGATCAGGTCGGCACGCTCCGGGGGAACCAGGTAGGCGGCGGGTCGGACCTCGCGTAAAGCCGGGACGAAGCGGTCGAAGACCGGCATCCGGATCGTCTTGAAGACGCCGCTTCGCTTCCGCCGTGCGAAACCGCCGCTTCCTTCTCCATCCGGCTGGGTGATTTCCGCAATCACATCCTGCAGGGTGGGCGGCCCCAGCACGGAGCGCAGAGTGACCGAGTCGGGAAGCCATGCATCCGCCGCTTCGACCACAGTTCGTACCCGGGTACGCTCTTCGGCCGCGAGCGCGAGGACCTCCCGCACGAAGTTGTAGGTCGCCTCGATACGGTCCTTGAACGGCGCGTTGCTGTAGCCCTCGCTGAGAATCGCCAGGCGTCCCTTCAAGCCCCAGGCGTTGGTGCCGAACCGGGGACGGGGATCGTATGTCTCCCAGCCTTGAACGAGGGAATCGGGATTCTGATTGCGGAAGTTGCCGTACCAGAAAGTCTCCTCCCGGTCGCGCTTGCGCATCCGCTCTCTGATCAGCGGGAGGAAATGATCGCGCACGTAGTCATTGGCCGGGCCACTGTTGGGATTGAGACCCGGCGCGTAGGTAAGGGCGTAGCCGTGATAGCTGCCGTTGGTGGTGTGGAGATCGATGAAGAAATCGGGCTCCCACTCCGCAAGGAGTGCCAGCGCCCCGCGGGTCTCCGGCGCCTCGAGCTTCACATAGTCGCGGTTGAGGTTGAGACCCTGACCGTTGGTATTGCGCCCGACGATGGCGGGACCGTTCTGGCCCGGGCGGTTCTTCTCGCCGGGGGCAAGGTCATCGTTGCCGTCAGCATTGTAGATCGGGACCACGAGGAGAATGACGCTGTCGAGCAGAGGACGGAGGCTGCCGAGGGTGAGATCACGCAGCAGCATCTGCGCCGCTTCTTTTCCTTCGACTTCGCCGGCGTGAATGTTGCCTTGGATATATAGGATGGGTTTGCCGCTGCGGTGGGCAGAGCCGGGAGAATCCACCATGGGCCGGGCGGCGATAACGTAGGGGATTCGGCGTCCCTGGGGACTCGAGCCCAGGGTCCCGATCCGCAGGCCCGCGCCGAGCCGCTGAAGCGAATCGAGAAACGCCAGAACATCCGCGTGGGTCGAGGTCTCGCGGAACTGAGTGCGCTCCGGGCGCGTGGTCTGTGCGGCGAGCGGCGAGCCGATGAGCAGCGCCCCCAGCACCAGCCAGCTCCATATGCTTCGTGACTTGCCCAGCCGTCAGTCCTTTCCGCTGCTATCCACTTTGGTAGCCGGTCCGCCGCTGTCTCCCGGAGTGACCGGCCCGCGCTCTACGATCGAGGCGGCGACCGGCGCCCCTTCCGCCAATCGCTCCTGCCCCCCGACCACGACCTGCTCGCCGGCCTCGACCCCGCTCCTGATCTCGACAAAACCGGGGGAGCGCACTCCGATCTCCACCTGATGCCGGCTGGCTTTGCCGTCGGTGACGACCCACACGTAGTAGGCCCGTTGCAAGGGCACGATGGCATCCTCCGGGATGACGACGGCCTTGGGCCGTACTTCGGTGGCCAGCCGCACTTCGACGAACATGCCGGCTTGGAGCTGACGGCGCCCGTTCGGCACCAGCGCCTTTACCAGGATGGTGCGGGCGGGCAGCTGGACCACGGGGTCCACGAAATCCACCGTGCCCTGGAATTCCTGTCCCGAGAGCGACGCAACCCGGAACACGACCCGCTGGCCCCGACCTAATCGACTGGCGTATCGCTCGGGGACCGCAAAGGCGATCCGCTGGGGATTCACCGTCTGGAGCGTTGCCAGCTTGTCACTGGTGGTCACGTAATCACCGACGCTGACGAACCGTTGGCCCGAGGTTCCGCCGAACGGTGCCCGCACCGTGGTGCGCGCGAGGCGAACTTTCAGCAGATCGAGCTGAGCCTGGTTCATTCGCGCCATCGCCTCGGCGCGCTCCAGGTCAGCCGCGGATGAGGCGTTCTGCTCGGTGAGTTGTTTCGCCCGGGCCAGGGACTGGTTCGCAAGGTCACGATCGGCTTCGGCCCGCGCCACTTCGGCCTTCAGCTCCTGGTCGTCGATTCGAAACAGCGGCTGTCCCTCAGCCACTTCGGAACCCTCCCGCACCAGAATCTCGACCAACCGTCCCTCAACCTCGGGGCGGAGTTCGATCTGCTGTACCGGCTCGACCTGCCCGGTAGCGCTGATGGCGTCGACCACCGTGTCCTGCTTCGCCACGGCCGCCTCAACCGGCATGGCGGGAGCGCCGCCCCCTGCGCCGGGCCCTCCATTTCCTGCAGCCGCACTCTTCTTGTTGCACGCCGGCAGCGCAAGCACCAGGAAGGGCACCAGGATTAGCCGCATCACAAGCCTTCTCCAAGGCGTTCCGGGAACAGTCGCTGGCCCAGGATGCTCTCCAGTCCGGCGAGCGCCAGCAGGTTGGCATAGCGAGCCTGCACCAGAACCGCCTCGGCGTCGCTCAAGCCATTCTGGGCGCTCAACAGGTCGATGATGGTGCTGGCGCCGGCTCGGTAGCGGACATCCTGCACCCGGTAGTTCTCCTGCGCGACGGCCACGGCTTCCGCGGCAAGGTCGGTGGTGAAGCGTGCGGTTTCGTATCCCTCGTACGCAAAGGTCACGTCACGCGCCGCGGCCCGCTCGAGATCACTGCGCACCGCTTTGGACACTTCGTGTACGGTGCGGGCCTGCTTGATGGCCAGCTCGCGCTGTCCGTTGTCCCAGATGGGCAAACTTATGCCCAGGTTCAGCGAAGAAAAATTCGCGGCGCTGGGAAACACCTTGGTGTCGAAGCGGGAATGGTTCGCGTCGAGCGCGATGACCGGCAGGTAGGCACCCTGCTGTCCTTTGAGAAAAGCCTTCGATGCGCGTTCGTTGGCCCGGGCCACCCGATACTCCGGCCCCTGTTCGAGAGCGCGGCTGATCGCGTCTGTCAGCGAGATGGGGAGGTCGGGAGCGGGAAGGGTGTCCAGCGGCACCGCGTCGGCTGGTCCCGCGAGTCCGATCCGGCGGCCCAATTCGAGGCGGGCCACCAACAGGGCGGTCACCCGGAGCCGCACCCCGACGCGAGAGCGGGTGAACTCGAGCCGCGCTTCGAGTGAGTCGGTCTGCACCGCGGCGCCGCTCTCGACCCGGGCGCGGGCTACTCCCAACTGCTCACTCGCTCGGTCCATCCGTTCCCTGGCCACCCGGGTAAGCTCCCCCTGGGCCAGCACGTCGTAGTACGCGGCCTCGGTCAGCATCGCCGCGGCATAACGGCGTTGCATCTCGGAGGCGGAAGCCGATTCAAGCTCGGCGCTGGTGCGGGAGAGGTCGGTGAATTTCCGGACCGACAACTCGTAACGCGCATTAGCCTGGAAGACGACCGACGTCGACTGAAGTCCGCCGGTGCCCAGGTTGAAGAAGGGCTGCGAGTACTTGGTGATGTCGAGACTCACCGATACCGAGGGCAGAACGAAGGCGATCCGGGCGGCGGTCCGGGCCCATTCCGCTTCATTGACGAAGCCCAGGGCCTGTACGTAGTCGGGATTCAGCTGGACCGAGCGCTGCAGGGCCTCCCGCAGAGTGACGCGGGGGATCGAATCCTGGGCTGCCGGCGCGGCCTGAAGCAGGAGCAGCAGCGGCAGGATCACGACACCTCCTCGAGCGGAGCCATCGCCGGAACCCCGGCTTCCTTCCGGTGGCGGAGTCGATCGAGCAGGGTGTAGACGACGGGCACGAGGTAGAGTGTGAGAGCGGTGGAGAAGAACACGCCTCCGACGATGGCGTAGCCCAGCGGACGGCGGCTGATCGAGCCGGCGCCCAGGCCCAACGCGATGGGCACCGCGCTGGTAATGGTCGCCACCGACGTCATCAGGATCGGGCGGAGCCGGATCCGACCAGCCTCCAACATTGCCTCCACCGGGTTCAGTCCTTTCTCCTGCAGTTGGTTGGCATATTCCACCAGCAGAATCGAGTTCTTGGTCACCAGTCCAATCAGCAGGATCATGCCGATCTGACTGTACAGGTTGATGGTAGAGCCCGCCAGCTTCAGGACGACGAGCGCGCCGGTCACCGCGAGCGGCACGGCCAGGAGCACAGTGAAGGGGTGGAGCAGCGACTCGAACTGCGAGGCCAGCACCATGAACACCACCAGCAGCGCCAGCATGAAGGCGAAATAGAGCGATCCGCCGCTTTCCTCCAGCTCCCGCGACTCCCCGGCAAGCGCGGTGGTGCTGCCTTGTGGCAGGACCTCCTTGGCCAGCTTGTTCAGTGAGTCGATCGCTTCTCCCAGGGTAAAGCCGGGCGCCAGGCTCGCATCCATCGTGAAGTTGGCGATCCGGTTGTAGTGGTTGAGTTGCTTCGGCCCGACACCCTCGTCCACCCGAGTCACCGCGGAGAGCTGGACCAGCTGATCATTCCTGCCCCGGACATAGAGGCCGGAAACATCCGACGGGGTAGAGCGTTCGGTCGGATCGAGCTGCACCATCACGTCGTACAACTTGTTCTCCCGGGTAAAAGTGCTGACCTTGCGGCCCCCCAGCATGGTCTGCAGCGTGCTGGCGATCGCCTCGACCGGTACGCCGAGATCCTCGGCCCGGTCGCGGTCGAAATGGATAGTGAGCTGCGGCTTGTTGACCCGGAGATCGGTATCAATGTTGACCAGCCCGGGAATCTGCCGCGCCCGGGTGACGAATGTGTCCATGGTTGCGCCGAGCACGGCGTAGTCGGGATTCTGCACCACGAACTGCACCGGCTTCCCGAACCCGCCGATCGCGGGGGGGTTGAAAGCGAAAGCGAAAAGGCCCGCAACACCGAAGAACTGGGGCTGCACCTCGCCGATGATCTGCTCCACGGTGCGCTTGCGGTCCTTGTAGTCCTTGAGCTTGGTGAACACCAGACCGTTGTTCACCCCGCCGCCGAAGTTAACCACGCCGAAGTAGCTCTCGACCTCAGGCACCTTGGAGATGATCTGCTCCACCTGCTTCTGGTATCCGTCGGTGAACGACAGCGACGAGCCCTCCGGAGCGATGGTCGCGGTCATGAACCATCCCTGGTCGTCGGCCGGAATGAACTCCCGCTTGAGGCTATTGAAGAGCACCCAGGCCATCCCCGCTATGACGAACGCACCCAGGACTACGACCGGACGGTGGCGTAGAGCCCACGCCAGGGAACTGGAGTAACCCTCGGTCAGCTTGCGAAAGCCGTTTTCGAAGGCCTGGTACAGGACGCCGTGCCGCTCCGGCACCCGGAGAACCTTGGCGCACAGCATCGGGGTGAGTGTCAGGGCCACGAAGCCCGAGATGATCACCGATCCCGCCACCGCGATGCCGAATTCGTTGAACAGACGCCCGGTATTACCCTGCAGGAAGGCGAGCGGGGTAAAGACCGCCACCAGTGAGATCGTGGTCGCGATCACCGCAAAGGCGATTTCCCGGGTGCCATTGGTCGCCGCCACTTCGGGCGATTCGTGCAGCTCTTCCTGGTGACGGTAGGCGTTCTCCAGCACGATGATGGCGTCATCCACCACGATGCCGATGGCCAGGGTGAGAGCCAGCAGCGTCAGGTTATTGATGGAGAAGCCGAGGAAATACATCACCGCGAAGGTCGCGATGATTGACGTGGGAATCGCCAGACCCGGAATGATCGTGGCCCGGAGATTTCTCAGGAAGACAAAGATGATGATGATCACCAGTACCGCCGCGATCAGCAGGGTATCCTGCGCCTCGCTGATCGACCGGGTAACGAACTCCGAGCCGTCGAACGCGGTCTCGATCGCGACGCCCGGTGGCAGCGAGGCCTGGATCGCCGGCAGTTCATTCCGGATTTCCTTGGCGACCTGGATCAGGTTGGCCTTGGATTGCCGCACCACCCCGATAGCAACAGCCGAGTTCCCCTTGAATCGAAGTACGCTGCGGTCGTCCTGAGGTCCCAGCTCGACTCGGCCCAGGTCCTTGAGGCGGACGGGTTGGCCACCCTGGTCGGTGACAACCAGATCTTCGAACTCGAGCGGTGTTTTCAACTCACCGAGGGAGCGGACCGAGAACTCACGACGATCAGATTCGATCCGGCCGGCTGGGACTTCGACATTGCGACTTTGAATGGCGGATTCGACGTCCTGCACTGTAAGCCCGCGGGCCGCAAGCTCCGGCGCCGAGAGCCAGACCCGCATGGAGAAACGGCGCTCGCCGAAGATCTGGGCACTGCCAACGCCGGAGAGGCTCTGCAGCCGGGCTTTTACCCGCCGATCGGCAATGTCAGAAAGCTGTAAGAGGTCGTAGTTGGCTCCCGAAAGCGCCATCCAGTAGAAGGGCTGGGCGTCCGCCTCCTGCTTCGCGACCACCGGCTCTTCGATGTCCCGCGGCAGTCGGCCACGGACGCGGGAGACCTTGTCCCGGACGTCCTGGGACACCACATCGACGTTCTTATCGAGAGTGAACTCGAGGGTGATGTTGCTGAGCTGCTCGCCGCTCGAGCTGGTCAGCGTCCGCAGTCCGGCGACGGTGCTTAACTCCTCTTCCAGCACGTCGGTAACCGCCGATTCCACCACCTGGGGATCGGCTCCGGGCAACACGGTCGTGACCGATATGATGGGCGGATCGATGTCCGGGTAGTCCCGCACCGGAAGGCGGGTATACCCGATGATGCCGAAGACGACCAGCCCGACACTCAGCATGCTGGTGAGCACCGGGCGCCTGATGGATACATCCGACAGCTTCATCGGATCACCGCACTTCGTAATGGAGGGGACGGCCGGGACCGAACGCGCTACTTGGTACGCGGAACGACTGCCTGACGTTGCGGAGTCCAGCAGGTTTCACGCGAGGGGATCAACGTACTATTGTTCAACCATGGGAGTCAAACTGAATGCGCGCCAGCAGGCACAACTCGCCTACCTCCAGGGACTGACCCCGAAGTTCCAGAAAATCCACAGCACCATCGAGCTCATGGCCAACATGCAGGCCGATGAGAGCGTGGTGCGGTCTTTCGGTCGTACCCTGGATGAAATCAAGTCGGGGGCCGGTCAGATGAGCCTCAACGGCCTGGCCGAAACCGCCGGCCTGATGAGTACCATGGCACGCCGCGGTGGCGGGCAGCAGATGAAGATCCGGGGACTCCGGGAGCTGTTTGGAAGCCTGAAAATCAACTACGACGCGGCGGTAAAGGCGGCGGGGAGTGCGGAGGCTGGCGGGGGTGAGGAGGAGAAGCCGACTACTTGAGGTTCCCCGGCTCGAAAACCTCGTGACCCTTCTTGCTTAGGTAATCGTCGATCGGCTTCCCCGCCATCAGCAGGATCATCCCGTGAATCAGGACGCCGATAAGCAGCGACACGAAGGTCAGGGCCGTGAGCACGCCGCCGGCACCGATTGCGGCGAAAATGCGACCGATGATTTCCATCGTCCACTCCGGGATCAGGGCTTGAGGCGAGACATAGCATAGCCGGTTCCCGACGAGGATTCAACATTTCGGACCCACCACCCCCCGTACCGTCAGTGAGACCAGCCATGCGCGCCATGACCGCAGTCCTGATCAGCAGCTTCTTCGCCACGACGCTCAATGCTCAGGAGCATGATCACAGCATGGCGATCGACGGGGGCGGCAAGTTTCCTCCCGGCTGGATGGTCCGCACCGACGAGAATGCCCCCGCCACGACCGTGAAGTTCGAAGCAATGCCTCCCGGCTGGCACGTCACGACCGGAAGCTCGACGATTATTTACCGCCCGGTTGACCAGGCCAAGACCCAGTACAGCGTGACGTCCCGGATGCACTTGTTTCCCAGCAAGGGATCGCACGAGGAAGCCTTCGGATTGTTCATCGGTGGGCAGAACCTGGATGGGGCGGGTGAGCGCTACACCTACTTCCTGATTCGAGGCGACGGCACCTTCAAGGTGAAACGGCGGAACGGTGCGGAGACCAGCGACCTCACCAAGGACTGGACGCCGAGTCCGGTGGTCAAGATGGTGTCGAGCGACGGTTCGGTGGCCAACAACCTTGCTCTGCAGGTGGTAAAAGGAAAAGTGAGCTTCCTGGTCAACGGGCAGGTGGTCTACTCAGTAGCCGCAGACAGCGTGGACACCGATGGAATCGTGGGACTCAGAATGAATCACAACCTGAGTGTGCACGTGGAGAATCTGGATATCGGGAGGATGTGAGAGGGTGGTAGGGCGGGACGGCGGGACGGCGGGACGGCGGGCCGAGAGCTAGCGAGGACCCAGAGCCTGGACCGCTGCGTCGCGCACCTGCCCGTCAGCCTCAGCCGCGATCCGGGAGAGGGCCTGTCGCGAGGCCTCGGTCCTGGCATTAGCAAGCGCACTTACCACTTCAAGCCGCTCCGACGTCGGGCGGCCGCGGCCCAGTAGCCCGCGCCGTTCGGTCGCGACCCTGACCAATACGGCCCGGGCCTCCGGCGCATCGATTCCGGCGAGCGCCTGAAGCAGCTCCACCCGCACCATGTGATCCTTTTCCTGATCCAGAGCGGCGAGAAGCGGCATCGCGATGGCGCCGGAGTGGCGGCCGGCCAGCGCCCTTCCGGCATGCGCGCGGGTGCGGGGCGAGGGATGGTTCAACAGCTGGCGCAGTCCGTCGACGACTCGTTTGTCGCGAAAGCGGGCCAGCGCATCGATGACGGCCAGCCGCACCCGTTCGTCGGGGTGATTTGCCCGGGCAACCAACAGCGGGATCGCGCGGGCATTGCCCATGCGACCCAGAACGTCGGCGGCGAGCCGGAGATCACTCCAGCGCTCATTGGAGAGCAGGGCAACGGCCAGAGGATAGGCATCGGGCATCCCTCCCAGCGCATCGAGCAGGAATGCTCTGGGCCCGACCGCCTCCGCCGCACGAAGATTTTCCAGAATCACCTCCGCGGCATCGAGACCGGCCCACCGGAGCAGCTCGACGGTGCGAGGCTGTTCTTCGCTCATCCGGTACGCCTGCTCGATCAACGCCTGCAACGCGGGGCGGGACAGGATGCGCCGGAGCGCGATCCCATATCCGCGCCGCTCTTCTTCCGGCATTCCAGCGTGGAGACGGAGAACGGCCTGGGCGTTGTGCAGCACCTCGAGCCAGGCGCCCCGTCGCACGGAGGTTTGGACCAGGTCCAGCAGTTGACGAAGGGTTGCCGCCAGACGGTGGCTGGTACGGATCCGATCGGTGAGTACGGGAGGCGTATCGCCCGGGAGAGTCCGCTCGGGGATCACGGTGAAATGCTCACTGTCAGCTCCCTGCGCGGCTTCGAGGATCTGACCGATTGTCGGGATCAGATCAACCTGGACGCCGGGTGTGCTTGGAAGGGGCCCGTCGTCCTCGGCCAGCGCGCGAGCCAGGGCCAGGAGATCATCCCGGCTGGCCCCCGCGGCGACCCGAATCGCGTCAACGCCGCGGGAAAGCAGCCGTCCCTTGAGGTCGTCCCCATCGAGAGACCAGGTGTTCTCGATGCCGGCCTCGAGAACGGCGGGCGTGTTTGCTACCCTGCCCGCGACCTTGTCGAGGGCCGCAGCAAAGGCGGCGTGGTCGCCGGGGCGCGCCCTCACCTGACTGACGAGGTCACCCAGAGTCTGCTCGAAAGTTTCTGCGGCTGGCCCAGCGGGGAGTGGATCCATGGATGGCTGAACGTGGGGTTTGGCACTCGGTTAGTCAACCTGCCAACAGCTTCGTCGCTCCTTGCTTGACAGGCTCAAGCCCCCCCGGTAGATATCGCTATGTCCTTACCTGACAATCGAAAGGCAATCTTTCTCAATCCGTTCGGCTAAACCCGACGGGCGGCGTATGTCAGGTCCCGGACCCAAGGTCCGACGCCGGTCCGCTCGGGTGAGGGCGGGCCGGTTCTTTGTTCACTTCCCTGAGGAGACCACATGAGACGCTCGTTCATCGTCGGAGGGGCCGTCCTCGGCCTAGCCCTTGGGCTCGCGAAGTCCGCTACGGCCCAGGTGACGCTCGGCGCAGACGCTGCTTTCAATAGCGCCTACGTTTGGCGTGGGTTGTCGTTGACCAACAACTTCGTGATTCAGCCCGATCTCTATTTGTCCGTCCCGATCTCGTCGACCTCTCTCACCGTCGGCGGGTGGGCAAACATCGAGCCCAGCAAGTACGACAATGTGCCCGATGACATCAGTGAGGGCGGCGGACTTGCCGGACCCGATCTGACCGAATTCGACTGGTGGGCGGAATTGGGTATCCCGATCGGAAAGGTCACCCTCACGCCGGGTGCTACGGGCTACATCTATCCCAACGATGGCGGGCTGACCGAGGACAACAACACGATCGAAGTCTACGGGAAGCTCTCGGCCGATGTCTTCCTGAACCCCAAGCTCAACATCTACTACGACGTGGACAAGATCAAAGGCGCCTACATCGAGGCGGCTGTTTCACATGACATTCCCCTGTCCCCCGAGCTGCCGCTCACCATCGGGGCCCTGGCTGGCTTCAGCGCCGGACAGGAAGTCAACAAGAGCGACCCGAGCGAGCTGGCCAACTTTAACGAGAGCGGTCTTACTCACCTCGACTTCTCGCTGGCCCTGCCCTTCTCGGCCGGTCCGGTGTCGATCGCGCCTCAGTTTCACTTCCTGGTCAACAACGACGAGTTCGTCAAGATCACGAAAACCACCAGCGGACCGACGGGCGTGAATCAGGAAGACACCAAGATCTGGTTCGGCGCCACCATCAGCTGGAGCCATGATTTCGGCGGCAAGGAGGAGGCGTCGGAGTAGGAAAGAAGTGAGAAGTGAGAAGTAAGAAGGAAGAAGGAAGAAGGGGTGGCAGAGCCGGTATCAGCGGCTCAACCACCCCTTCCCTTTTTACGTCTCACGTCTCACTTCTCACTTCTCACTTCTCATCTTCTCACGCTTTTCCGATCTCCTTAAACGTGTCCTCCAACCTGCCCAGCATCTCCTTCAGCAGATCCATCGGGATGCCCAGGGCGGGTTCGATTCGGATCGTGCGGGCCTTGGAGTAGGTGCCGGCCACCAGCACGCCGCGCTGGAACAGACCGGAGGCGCACTTCCAGCCGATAGGGTCGCTGTGGAATTCCATTCCGATCAACAGGCCCTTGCCATGGACGTCGCTGAGAATCTGGGGGAACCGCTGCATCAGTCCCCGCAGCTCGGTGAGGAGGTAGTCTCCCTTCGTCGCGGCCTGGCCCGGCAGATCTTCCTCCAGCGTCACCTGAATCGCCGCGATTCCCGCCGCACAGGCGATGGGATTCCCCCCGAAGGTCGTCGAGTGGATGATCGGATTGGGGATCAGCACCTCCCAGATCTCGGGAGTCGAGATGAACGCGGAAAGCGGCATGACGCCCCCGCCGATCGACTTGCCGACGCAGAGGATGTCGGGCTGGACATCCCAGTGGTCCACACCCCAGAGCCGGCCGGTGCGTCCCATGCCGGTCTGGATCTCGTCGGCGACCATGAGGGTGCCGAAGCGAGTGCAGAGATCGCGCACCCGGGGCAGGTAATCGTCAGGAGGAACCACGCCACCCGCCTCTCCCTGCACCGGCTCGACCACGAACGCCGCGATTGGGGTGCCGACCTGTTCCGCCTTGGCCAGCTCGGCTTCGAGCGCCTCGGCGTCGCCATAGGGCACGAAGCGTACGTCCTGCAGACCGCCCAGGAACGGCTCCCGGAATGACGCCTTTCCCATCAGCGAGAGAGACCCCATCGACTTGCCATGGAAGCCGCCCAGCGTGGAGGCGAAGGTATTTCGCCTGGTGTGAAGGCGGGCCAGCTTGATCGCGCCTTCGATGGCATCGGTTCCGTTGTTGATGAAAAAGCAGTTCTGGAGCCGTCCCGGAGTGACCGCCGACAGCAACCGGGCAAGTGCGGCCCGCCACGGCTCCAGCAGCTCCTGGCTGTTGAGCGCCATGCGCTGCATCTGGTCGGTCACCGCCTTCACGATCTTCGGGTGATTGATCCCCGCGCTGAAGATCCCGTACCCGCCAAGGCAGTCGATGTATTCCCGGCCCAGGAGATCCCGCAGGACGGAACCCTGGCCCGACCATTCCAACGCCGCGAACTGTCCGGCCTCGGTGACCGACTTGCGGTAGCCGATGAACCCGCGGTTGACGTGCTGCTCATAGGCCTCCACCGTCTCGGTGATGAAGGCCTGCTTCTCCTCCAGCGACATCTCCTGGCCGCCAATTAGCCGGAGGTAGCGCTCGCTCTGCTTCAGGACCTCACTGTCGGGCAACCGCACTCGATCCTCCCTGCTATGCGTTCTTGATCTCGCTCCAAACCTGATCCCAGAGCGCGGCCGCCGCACCCAGGTCCTTCTGGTACTCAAGACGCTTCATCTCGTCCGCCGTCGGGAACGGGACCGGGTTGGTCATCTTCTCCAAGGCACCCTGGTTCGGCGTTCCGTAGCCGGTGAAGTTTGAGATGGCGGCACCCACTTCCGGCCGAAGGACGTAGTTCATGAACTCATGTGCCGCCCGCTTGTGTCGGGCGGAGCTGGTAAGAGCCAAGTTATCGGTCCAGATGGTGCAGCCTTCCTTGGGAAGTCGGTAGTCCAGCTTGGACTCCTTTGCTCGCGCCTGAGCAGTGTCGCCGTTCCACAGTTGGGCGAGCCATACCTCACCCGAAATCAGCTGTTCCTTGACCGGCGCGGAGATGTAGCCCTTGAGATTGCCTCGGGCCGCGATGGCATCCGCCTTGGCCGCCGCAAGTTCTCCGGGTTCGGTCGAATTGAGGGAGTGCCCCCGGTAGTGGAGCCACGCGCCGATGACCTCCCGTTCGTCGTCCATCTGGGTCATCCTGCCCTTCAACTTCGGATCGAGGAATACGGCCCAGCTATCGGGAGGAGGGTTGAGCCTGTCGGTCCGATAGGCCAGACCGGTGGTTCCCCATTGCCACGGGACGGTGTGGGCATTGTCGGGATCGAACGGAGGATCGAGGAAGATAGGCGCGACGTTGGTCCAGTTGGTAAGGAAATTCTGGTCGATCGGGGCGATGAGGCCCTTAGCCAGGAGAATGGGTACGACATACCCGGATGGCACGACGATGTCGTAGCCGGCTTGCCCACTCTCGAGGCGAGCCAGCATCTCCTCGTTGCTCTCGTACTGCTCATAGGTGACCTTGACGCCGAATTCCTTCTCGAAGTTGGGAACGGTCTCCCGGGCGATGTAGTCGGACCAGTTGTAGATGCTCAGCTCTTTCTCGATCGGTCCCAATTCGGAGCTTTCGCCATGAGCTGCCTTCCGCGATCCCCGACAAGCGGTAAGCAGGCCACCGATCGCGCCGAGGCCCAGTCCCAATGCCGCGGCGCGCGTCACGAACTCGCGGCGCGAAATCACCCCGCCTTCGAAACCCCGGATTAGCTCGACGACATCGCGAGGTCTGCTCAATGTCTCCTCCCACATCAGGGTTCACATCTTAGCTAACAGCTAACAGCTAACGGCTGACGGCTGACGGCTGACGGCTGACGGCTGACCGCTACCCTATCCAATCCCGCATTCGGAACCATGCCCCAGCAATGGGCAGAAACCATGGCCTGCCGTGATATAGCGGAACCGCCGGAAAGGGGAGGCCCCAGAGTGGAGGTCGTTCTCCCTTGCCCGCCAGCAGCTCTCCCATCCGATGCCCTAAATAACTGGCGAGGGCAACGCCGTGGCCGGCGTAGGCCAGGGCGTAGTGCACCCCTTCGAAGGTGCCGGCGTGCGGCAGATAGTCCAGAGCGAACCCCAGTTGGCCGCCCCAGGAATACTCGATCGGGACGTGCGCGATCTCGGGATAGACTTCTTCTATCCCCCGGCGGAGGATGTTCCGGCTCTGGCGCTCCGCGTCGGCAGCGAAGGATGCGCGGCCGCCGAACACCAGACGTCGGTTCCAGACCCGGAAATAGTACAGCAGGTTCTTGGTATCGCTCAGCACTCGACCACGGGGCACCAGGCGGAGAGCAATCTCCTCCTCCAGCGGCACGGTCGCGATGATGAAACTGCCGATGGGAATCACCCGGCGGGCGAGGTCGGGCAACACGCCGCCTCCATACCCGTTCGTCGCGACCAGCACTTCGCGCGACCGCACTACTCCCTGCGCCGTTTCCAGCTCGAACCCGTCGCCGTGGCGGCGGATGCTCCGCACTTGGCATCGCTCGACCGTCTTCGTGCCGGCTCGCACCGCGGCACGCGCGAGACCTGCGAAGTAGGCGGCGGGCTGCAGCCCCCCGGCTGCGGGATCCAGCAGGCCGCCGTAGTAACGGGATGAGCCGATATCCTGGCGCACCTGGGTGCCGTCCAGCAAGACGGTATCGTGGCCGAAGCGCTCCTGCAGCAGAAGCCGCTCTCGTTCCAGTTCTTTGAGGTGCGACGGTCGCGCGGCGAGAGCCACGTGGCCGCATCGCCTGAAATCACAGTCGATGTGCTCCTGGGCGACCACCCGCTCGACGAAATCCACCGCGTCGAGGGAGAATCGCCAAAGCGCGCGGGCTCGCTCGAGGCCGAACCGTTTGGCGAGAGCGGCAACTTCCGCCTTGTAGCCCGGCAATACGAACCCGCCATTCCGCGAGCTGGCTCCCCAGCCCAAAGTCTCCTGTTCCAGCACGACAACGTCTACACCGTGGCTCGCCAGGCTGCGAGCCGCCGACATCCCGGTGTAGCCGCCGCCCACGATCGCCACGTCGGCGCGTTCCGGCAGGCTGGCCAGTGACGTGATGTCGAGCGGGGCGGTCGTGGCGGCCCAGAGATTCATCCGACCAGGGCCTCGACCGATTCGCGGAAGACAGCCGAGTGGCGGTCGATATCCGATTCGGTAACCGTCGGCGCGATGAGCGCCATGTTGTGGAAAGGGGTGAGCAGGATGCCGCGGTTGAGGGCCGCGAGGTGCATGTAGCGATCCAGCTCGGCATCAACCGCCGCTGCCGCCTCACCACCATTCCGCGGGGGCGCCGGACGGAACCAATACTCCACCCGGCAGCCCAGCTGCTTCACGATCCAGGGCAGCGCATACTCGGCGATCACCGATTCGACCCCGGAGCGGAACCGGGCCGCCATCGGGATTGTCCGCCGGTAACTCTCCGGCGTAAGCACCAGCTCCAAAGTCGCGCGCATCGCCGCCAGCGAGAGTGAGTTGCCGGCGAGCGTGCCGCCTATCCCGCCGGTATCGCAGTCGGAAACTGGAATGCGGGACTCGAGTGCCTTCGCGACCTTCGAACTGAAGCCGTAGGCGGCGCCGGGAACTCCGGCTCCGATTGCCTTCCCGACTGTGACGAAATCGGGATGGAGATTCATCGCGGCCGTGCAGCCACCGGGGCCGGCACAGAGGGTATGGGTTTCGTCGATGACGACCAGCGTCCCGGTCCTCGCGGCAAGATCGCTCATGGCGGCAAGAAATCCGGGATCGGGGTGGATGATCCCGATGTTGGTCATCGCCGGCTCGGCCAGAATGCACGCGACGTCGCCATGCGACAACGCCTCCGCGAGCGCGGGCCGATCATTGAACTCGACCACCCTGGTGGTCTCCACCGGATTAACCGCCGGACCAATGTTGCCCGGCCGCATTTGGGGAACGCCATCCTGCAGGATGACCAGCGTCTCGTCCACCGTGCCGTGATAACACCAATTGAAAACCAGGATCCTGGGCCGGCCGGTAATCATTCGAGCGAGCCGGATCGCGAAGCGATTGGCATCCGTGGCGCTGAGAGCGAATTGCCAGTGGGGGAGACCAAAGCGGCGTCCCAGTTCCTCCGCCACCCAGAGCGAGTCCTCCGTCGGGAGCATGGTCGTGATCCCGCGCGTCGCCTGGCGATGGATCGCCTCGAGGGTGTCAGGCGGGGCATGACCGGTCATGGCGCCGGTGTCTCCCAAACACAGATCGAGGTACTGGAGGCCATCGACGTCGGTGAGATATGCGCCTCGCGCGGACGCCACAAACACGGGGAATCCCCCTGCCCATTTCTTCATCCAGTGCATCGGGACGCCCTCGAGCAGCGATTTCCGAGCGCGATCGTAGAGAGCCCTCGAACGGGGATGGGTGTCGAGGAAGCGCTGCTGTTCGAGAGAGTACTGACGGGCGAGGTTGGAGCGGGAAATCATGGTCGTGGGTCGTGAGTCGTGAGTCGTGGCTCTTGAGTCTTCGGCCCGGCAACTTCAAGCTTGGGACCCAGGACCCATGACCCAAGACCCATGACAATCAACCTGCGACTTTCAACGGCCGACTACCACCTCCAACGCCTTCTCCATTGCCTCCAGGCCCTCATCGAGCACCGCGTCCTCGACCGTGAGCGGGACCAGCACTCGCACGACGTTCCCCAGTGTGCCGGCCGAGAGCAGGATGACACCGCGCTTGAGAGCCTCCGCGAGGAATTTCCCGGTCAATTCCTTGGCGGGAGCCTTGGTCGTCCGGTCGGTGACCAGCTCCACCGCGATCATTCCGCCGAGTCCCCGGACGTCGCCTACCTGGGGAAAACGCTCCGCCCATTTCTGGAAGCGGGCGCGAATTCGCTCCCCGATCTTCGCCCCGCGCTCGGCGAGCCGATCTTCTTTCATGGCGTCGAGTACGGCGAGCGCCGCCGCGCAGGCCAGCGGGTTACCACCGTAGGTACCGCCCAGTCCACCGGGCTGCGCCGAGTCGAGAACGTCGGCCCGGCCAGTGACGGCGGCGAGCGGCAACCCGCCCGCCAATGACTTCGCCGTCGTCATCAGATCGGGAACCAGGCCGTAGTGTTCGCAGGCAAACATCTTCCCAGTGCGCCCGAAGCCGGTTTGAATCTCGTCGGCGATGAACAGGATTCCGTGTTCTTTCGCGAAAGCCGCGAGGACCGTTACGAATTCGGGCGGTGCCGGAACGAACCCGCCTTCGCCCAGCTCCAGCTCCATGATGATCGCCGCGACCGACTGTGGATCCACCATCGCCGCGAATTGTTGTTCCAGGTACTCGCGACTCGCCATGCCGCACGAGCCCTCAGCCTTTCCGGCCGAGCCGCCACACCCGCACCGGTAACAGTAGGGAAACGGTATCCGGTAAACCTCAGGCGCGAACGGCCCGAAGCCCTTCTTGTACGGCATCACCTTCGAGGTGAGCGCCATGGCCAGGTAGGTACGGCCGTGGAAGGCGTGCTCGAAGCAGACGATTGCCTGACGACCGGTAAAATGACGGGCTGCCTTTACTGCATTCTCGACCGCCTCCGCCCCACTGTTCACGAAGAAGGTGCGCTTCTCGTGCCCCCCGGGGGTAAGCGCGTTGAGTTTCTCGGCCAGCTCCACGTAGGGCTCGTAGGTGGAGACCGGAAAGCAGACGTGGGTGAAGTGATCCAGCTGCTGGCGGACAGCGTCGACCACCCGGGGATTCCGGTGGCCGGCGTTCACTACACCGATGCCGCCGCCGAAGTCGATTAGCCGGTTCCCGTCCGCGTCGGTTATGACGGCGTTTTCCGCGTGGACTACGGCAAGCGGCGTAGTTGACGGCACGCCGCGGGGGACTGCCTTGGCACGGCGGGCGTTCAGGGCCTGGCTCTTGGGACCGGGAATGGCCGTCTTGAGATCAATCACGGGGGGCATCGGAGGCTCCGCATGCTGCGAGAGGCTGGAACGCCGAGATTAGCCTTCGCCCTGTGAAATGTCGAGGGTAGGGGTGATCCCCGGCCTTCCCATTCAAGTGCTGCACTGTAGGTTCTCTGCATTGCCACCAACCGCTTCAGCGGTCCCACCTATGCCCTTCGAGGTCAGATCATGACAGGAGTCCGTTCGAGCGTGCTTCGCTCCATGCTACTCGGCGCCGTTGCAGCCGGACTGGCTTGCGGCGGCGAGAAGGCCGGCGGCGGGGCCGGCGGGGCCGTCGAGAAGATCACCATCACGCCCACCTCGGACGCCCGCGCCGACGCGAAGACCTATCTCGCCAAGTTGTGTCCCAAGCCGATCGGGGGCGAGCTCAACTTCATGGTGTGGGAGGGCTACACCGACACGCTGTTCGCCAAGCCGTTCGAGGATGCCTGTGGTGTCAAGGTGAATGCCACCTACATGCAGTCGAGCGACGAGCTGGTGGCCAAGCTCCGGGCCGGCGGCGCACAAACCATCGACCTGGTCTCGCCCTCGAGCGACGCGATCACCCAGATCATCGACGCCAACCTCGCCCAGCCGCTCGATATGAAGCGGCTACCCAGCTACGGCGATCTCATGGCGAGCTTTCGTGGCCTGACCATGGCGCGCAAGGACTCGCTGGTCTACGGCCTGCCGTGGGCGTTCGGGCCCAACCCACTGATCTACGACACCGCGAAGGTCACACCGGCTCCAAGCTCATGGGCCGAGTTGTGGGACAAGAAGTATCGCGGCAAGCTGTCGCTGCAGGATGACATCGCCACGTTGTGGATGGTCGCCCAGACTTTGGGACTCGACGATCCGAACGATCGCAGCAAGCTCTACAATCTCTCCGACGAAGACCTCGCGAAGGTCAAGGCGAAAGCGCTTGAGCTCAAGCCCAATGTCCGGAAGTACTGGTCCACCGCCGGCGACATGACCCAGCTCTTTCAGAGCGGGGAAATCGTTGCCGGAGAAGGCTGGCCGCTCATGACCGCTCAGCTTCGCGGGGCCGGCTTCCCGGCTGGAGAAGTGATTCCCAAGGAAGGCACCACCGCCTGGGCCGACCACTGGGTACTCACTTCCGGGGCGACCAACCTGAATGCGGCATACGCCTGGCTCGAGTACGCCTCGCAGCCCTTCACTCAGAAGCTGATGGCCGATGTGACCAACTACATCGTGGCGAGTCCCGGAGCCAGGGCGTACATGGCACCCCAGCAGGTCGCAACACAGCGTGACATCGCCGAGTACGGCACCAAGGTCAACTTCTGGCAGTGGAGCCCTCGGCGCGACAAGTATCAGGAAGTGTGGAACGAGGTTAAAGCGGCGAAATAGGTGGTCGGTAGTGGGTGGTGGGTTGTGGGGCCATGAGGCTGGCTTCACGCGCCCCACCACCCACCACCCACAACCCACAACCCTCAGCCGTGAGTCGCATCATCCCTCCCATTCTCCAGCTCCAGCACCTCACCAAGCGCTTCGACGCATTCACCGCCGTCGATGATCTCTCGCTCGATATCGCTGCCGGAGAGTTCCTGACCTTCCTTGGCGCTTCGGGCTCGGGAAAGACCACGACGCTGCGCATGATCGCCGGGTTCGAGCGCCCCACGTCCGGTGAAATCCTCATGGAGGGCACGTCGATCACGCCGCTCCCTCCCTTCAAGCGGGACATCAATACCGTGTTCCAGTCCTACGCGCTGTTCCCTCACATGAGTGTGCGGGACAACGTGGGATACGGCTTGCGAATGCGAGGAGTCCCCAAAGCGGAAATCGGGAAACGGGTGGAGGAGGCGCTGCAGATGGTCCAGCTCGGCCATCTGGGAGAGCGGGCCCCCCGCCAGCTTTCGGGAGGGCAACAGCAACGTGTGGCCCTCGCCCGAGCCCTGGTCAATCGTCCCCGGGTCCTACTGCTGGACGAGCCGCTCGGCGCACTCGATTTGAAGCTGCGCAAGGAGATGCAGCTCGAATTGAAACAGCTCAACAAGCGGCTGGGGATCACCTTCATCTACGTAACCCACGATCAAGAAGAAGCGCTCACCATGTCCGACCGCATCGCGCTGATGCGGAATGGAAAGATCGAGCAACTGAGTGGACCGCGAGAGATGTACGAGGAACCTGTCTCCCGCTACGTCGCGGACTTCATCGGAGAGACCAACCTGCTGCAGAGCACCGCGGCTCGGCGGCTCGGCGGCTCGGCGGCTCGCCTCACGATTGGGGGGCGCGAGTTCGATGCCACGGCAACCAAGTCGTGGGAAGAAGGCAAGCCGGCCTGGCTGGCCGTTCGTCCGGAGCACGTTTATGCGGTCACCTCGGGTGATGGTTCCCATTGGCTGCCGGTTCGGGTGGTAGATGTGATTTTTACGGGTGTGATAACCCGGGTGCACACGACGGTGGAGGGTGCCGGTTCCCTGGTGCTGCATTGGCCCGCGGAACAGCCGGCGCCCGAACGAGATGCTACTCTGACCGTCACATGGCCGGTGGAGCGGGGCCGCTGTGTCGGCGACTAGTCGAGCCGCCAAGCCCGACTGGCTCGACTGGGTTCGGGCCCGTCCCCGCGTTCGCACCTTCATCGGCGCGGGACTGCCGGTCGGTTTTGTGACCGTTCTGCTCCTGTTGCCGTATTTGTTCCTGTTTGCCCACTCGTTCTTCCGGCTCACCAACGGCAGGCTCACCCACGAGCTGACGCTGGAGAACTACCGCCGGCTTTTCGGCACGCCACTCTATCCCAACACGATCCTCTTCTCCGCCGGTATCGCGGCACGGGTCACCATCGTTGCCCTGCTGCTCGCCTACCCGCTGGCGTACCTGTTGGCCTTCAAGGTCAAGCGACACCGGAATCTGATGTACATGGCGGTGATCATTCCACTCTGGGTCAGCTACCTCGTGCGGGCCTATGCCTGGAAGATCATCCTGGGGCAGGAGGGGATCCTGAACGGTTTTCTGCAATGGGCGCACCTGATAGATCAGCCGGTCGCCTTCCTTCTCTACAGCAAATGGGCGGTGATCATCGCGCTGATCCACATCTACACCCCATTCACCCTGATGCCGATCTACGCCGTGCTCGAGGCGATCCCTCCGGCGTTGAAGGAAGCGAGCCAGGATCTCTATGCCAGCCGCTGGCAAACCTTTCGGCACGTGGTGCTGCCGCTCTCGCTCCCCGGTGTGGTGGCAGGCTGCACCTTCAGCTTCGTGCTCAGCATGGGTGATTTCATCGCGCCGGGACTTCTGGGCGGGAACGACAGCGCGCTGATGGTATCGAACCTGGTGGTGAGTCTCTTCGGTGTCGCGTTCAACTGGCCGCTCGGAGCCGCCGTCTCGGTGGTGATGCTGGTGCTGACCTTCACCCTGCTCTGGCTGGCGAACAAGATCGAGACGGCGATGAACTACGCCGGCGCACCCGCGCGGCGCCAGGAGACAGCGGTCGGCGCCGTGGGAGCGGGAGGCCTCCGCAAATGACAGCGGCTGCCGAGCCGATCCGGCGAGCCGCCGAGCCGCCGAGCCGAGCTCGCAGCGACTGGTGGAGTCGCGGGCTCTGGACCACCGGAGCTCTGGTTTTCGCATTCATTTATCTCCCGCTCGTGGTCGTGGTGCTCTACGCTTTCCACGACTCGAGCATCGTAGCGTGGCCGTTCCGGCCTTTCACGCTCCACTGGTTCGTGGACCTGGCACACGATCGCGGCATGATCGCGGCGACGCTGGCCAGCGCAAAACTCGCGCTGCTGGCGGTGGGGATCGCGCTTCTGGTAGGGGTGCCAGGCGCTTTCGCACTTGACCGGCTCGAGTTTCCGGGAAAGGCCGCCTTTCGTCGCCTGGTGCTTCTGCCGCTGATTCTCCCCGGCATCATCACCGGCGTCGCTCTCCTTACCTATTTCTCGTTCATCGGGCTGAGCCTTTCGAGTGGATTCCCCATCATCCCCGGCTGGCCTGTGGTCTTGGGTCACGGCGCGGCACTCACATCGGTCGTAGTGACCCAGGTGTACGCCCGGTTGCAGCGGTTCGACCGGACACTCGAGGAAGCGAGCCAGGACCTCTACGCCAGCGAGTGGCAGACCTTCTGGCTCGTCACCCTGCCCAACATTCGCTCGGCAGTTCTCGGCGCCGGCCTCCTGGTGTTCACCCTGAGTCTCGACGAAATCGCCGTGACCTTCTTCCTGATTGGGCGCCAGAACACGCTACCGCTACAGATCTGGGGACAGCTCCGCCGCGGCATCACCCCGGAGGTGAACGCGATCGGCACCGTGATCTTCCTGGTCTCGGTCGTGGTGATCGTGATATGGGCCAGGCTGATGCGGGAGAAGACGGGGGATTGAAGAAGCGAGGTCTCGAGTGACTGGCAGCTGAAAAGAGTTCCATCGTTTTCATCCCCCAATCTTCAATCCCTCAATCTCTCATTCCTTCAATCCCTCAATCCATTGCGCCAATTCCGCCCGCAGTTAGCTTCTCCCAGCGATGACCTGTGTGACTCTCTGCAGCCGCGGGATCGGCCTCCGGCTCGACAAGGATGAGTGGTGAAGTGAAGCCATAAGGCTTCTGGCTTACGGCCTAAAGCTCTCGGTCGTCACACCATTCACCATTCGATTGAAGACTCCGATGTCCAACCACTACGATGCCATCATCATCGGCGGCGGCCATAACGGCCTGGTCACCGCGGCATATCTCGCCCGCGCCGGTCGCAAGGTGCTGGTGCTCGAGCGGCGCGAGCTGGTCGGCGGCTGCGCCGTGACCGAAGAGCTATGGCCCGGCTTCAAGGTCTCGACCGCCAGTTACGTCAACAGCCTCTTCCGACCCGAGATCATTCGAGACCTGGAGCTCAAGCGGCACGGCTTCGCCATGTTGCCGCGGAGCCCGTCCAGCTTCACCCCGTTCCCCGACGGCCGGTATCTCCTGATGGGTCCCGACAAGGAGATGACTCACCGGGAGGTATCCAAGTTTTCGAAGAAGGATGCCGAGGCGCTTCCCAAGTATGAGGCAATGCTGGAGCGTGTCGCCGACTTCCTGGAGCCGACGCTGGTCCAGACCCCGCCCAATCCCTGGTCCATGGCGCCGGGCAACCTGCTTCAATTGCTCAAACTGGGACTCGCCTTCAAGAAACTCGGCACCGACGGCCAGAAGGCGGTTGAGATTCTCACCGGCGCCGCCAATCCGATCCTCGATCGCTGGTTCGAGTCAGAGGAGGTCAAGGCGACGATCGCGACCGATGCGATCATCGGCGCCTTCGCCACTCCTTCGATGCCCGGGACAGCCTATGTGCTGTTCCACCACGTGATGGGTGAGTGCGACGGGGTGCGCGGAGTCTGGGGATACGTGCGCGGCGGGATGGGTGGACTCAGTAACTCGATTGCGTCCGCCGCGAAGGAGAAGGGGGCTGAGATCAAGGTGAACGCCCCGGTCGCCCGAATTCTGACGAACGGTGGGCGTGCTGTCGGAGTTGCGATGAAGGATGGCACCGAGTATCGGGCCACAAAGGTCGTGTCTTCAGTCGACGCGCACGTCACCTTCCTGCAGCTGATGGATCCCAAGGAGCTGCCGACGGACTTTGCGGACTCGGTCCGCCATCTCGACTACGCCAGCGCGAGCTGCAAGGTGAACCTGGCGCTGTCCGAGGTGCCGAATTTCACCTGTCTGCCGGGCAATACCGCTGGACCTCAGCACCGCGGCACGATCCACCTCTGTCCTACCCGGGACTACATCGAGAAGGCGTTCGATCGCGCCAAGTACGGTTACATCTCGGACAATCCGATCGTCGAGGCCACGATCCCCAGCTCGCTGGATGACACAGTGGCTCCCAAGGGCCAGCACGTGATGTCGATGTTCACCCAGTACTTCCCCTACAAGCTCGCTCCCGACGCGGGGACGCTGGAGGAGAACAAGAAGCGTTATGCGGAGCGCTGCATCGACATCATGACGGAGTATGCGCCGAATTTCAGGAAGGCGGTCATCAACTATCAGGTCCTGGCCCCGGCGGATCTCGAGACTCGCTTCGGACTGACCGGCGGCAACATCATGCAGGGGACGATGTCGCTGTCGAGTCTTTCCTTCATGCGACCGGTTCCCGGCTACGCCGACTACCGTACGCCGATTAAGGGGCTCTACATGTGCGGCGCCGCGACCCATCCCGGCGGCGGGGTAATGGGAGCGTGTGGCTATAACGCGGCAAGGGAGATTCTCAAAGACAGTTAGAAGTAAGAAGTGAGGAGTAAGGAGTGGCAACTCGCCAACCTTCTCCTCACTCCTTACTCCTCACTCCTTACTCATCGAGGATTCGGACCGTGCAACGCTACCAAATGTATATCGACGGGAAGTTCGTCGACGCAAGCAGCCGGAAGACCTTCAACGTCTACGATCCCGCCACCGAAGATGTGATCGCCACCTGCCCCGCCGGCGATGCCAAGGATGTGGACCGGGCAGCTCAAGCGGCAAAGAAAGCGTTTTACGGAGGATGGAAAGCCACCTCGGCCCAGGAGCGCGGCCGCATCCTGCTCCGCCTGGCCGAACGAATTCGGGCCCGTCGGGACGCGCTGGCCAAGATCGAAACCCTGAACTCCGGCAAACCGATCGTCGAGTCCGAGTACGACATGGATGATTCGGCGACCTGTTTCGAGTACTACGGCGGGCTCGCCACCAAGATCAACGGCGAAGTGATCCCGGTTCCGACCAACGCCATGGTGCTCGCGGTGAAGGAACCGATGGGTGTCGCCGGACAGATCATCCCCTGGAACTACCCGCTCGCGATGGCCGCCTGGAAACTCGGACCCGCCCTCGCGGCGGGATGCACCGTGGTGATAAAACCCGCGGAGCAGACGCCGCTCTCGCTGCTCGATCTCGCCAAAGACTTCGAAGAGATCGGCCTTCCTCCGGGTGTCGTCAACATCGTCACCGGCCTGGGCCCCGATGCCGGTGGGCCGATCGTAGTCCATCCCGATATCCGCAAGATTGCCTTCACCGGCTCGGCCGAAGTGGGCAAGCTGATCATGAGAAACGCGTCCGATCAGCTCAAGCGAGTCTCCCTGGAGCTGGGCGGAAAGTCACCCAACATCTTCTTCGCCGATGCGGATTTCGAGGCAGCGGTGGACGGCGCCCTGTTCGGCACCTTCATCAACCAGGGCGAGGTCTGCTCGGCGGGGAGCCGAGTGCTGGTTCAGAAGGACATCTACAAGAAGTTCGTCGAGGCCTGCGCCGCGAAGGCCAAGACGATCAAGCTGGGACCCGGCATCGAGCGGGATACCAAGATGGGACCGCTGGTCAGCGCGGAACAGCGGGACCGCGTGGTGAAGTACCAGGCCATCGGTCGGAAGGAGGCGAAGGTCGCCGCCGGCGGCGGAGTGCCTAAATTCGACAAGGGCTGGTACGTCGAGCCGACGATTTTCTACGATGTGGACAACAACGCCAAGATCGCGCAGGAGGAAATCTTCGGACCGGTCATGAGCGTGATCCCGTTCAAGGACGAGGCGGAAGCGATCGAGATCGCCAATGCCACGCCCTACGGTCTCGCCGCGGCGGTGTGGACCCGCGACATCTTCAAAGCATTCCGTGTGGTGAAGAGCCTCGAGGCCGGAGTGGTCTGGGTCAATCACATGCAGCCCACCATGCTGGAGGCGCCGTGGGGCGGCTACAAGATGTCAGGCTTCGGCCGCGAACTGGGCCACTGGGGAGTGGAGGAGTACATGGAGACGAAGCAGGTGTATATCAATTTGGATGAGGCCCCGATAGGGTGGTACTAGGGGGAGCCGTCAGACAAAGCCGTCAGCCATCAGACGGCTTCGAATAGCTCTTAGCTCATACAAGTCGTAAATAGAGAAACCCTCCGCTAGACCCACGGAGGGTTTCGTTTTCTCGGAGCCGCTAACGGCTGACGGCTCTCAGTCTGACCGCTACTTCGCCGCCACCGCGATCTCCCGCGGCTTCGCCTTCTCGGCCTTGGGCAGGGTGACGGTCAGCACACCGTTCTCAAACGCCGCCGCGACCTTCTCGGCATCCACGGTGTTAGGCAGTGCGAACGACCGCTCGAAGCTGCCATAGCTCCGCTCATAGCGATGCACCCGCTCATTCTTCTCCTCGGCAACCTGCTTCTTCTCACCACGGAGAGTGAGGGTGTTGTTCTCCATCGTGATCTTCACATCTTCCGGCTTCAGACCAGGCAACTCGGCCACGATCTTGAGGCTCTCTTTGTCCTCGAAGACATCGACAGCGGGCACCCAGGCAGAGGTCGCGACTCCATTACCGGGCCAGCCGGAAAAGGCGTCGTCGAGGAGTGCGTTAAGGCGGTGCACTCCGAGGAGATCGTTGGAAGGCGCGAAGCGGCGCAGCATCAGGGACATATGTTCCTCCGAAAAGTCGGTATTGGATTGTTCAGTACCGGGCAGCAGCGCCCGGAGCAACGTCCCGTCCCTGAGCAGCCGCCGTGCCGGGTTTTTGGGCCACTTTGACAGAAGAACGGTGGAGACGGCAGGTCATGGAGACCAAACCGGCAGCACCGGGGGCCCCCCCCCGAAAAAGAATTTCCGTGCTTAAAAGGCAGGCGACCTAACCAGAACCGCGCGATGCTCACCAATCGAACGCCGCGCGGTCACGCCGAGAGATCGTTACCCCGGCGAGGTGGGACCCATCACCTGATCCGCGATGCGGGCCAGGTCGTCGAGGGCGAACGGCTTTTCGAGAATCGGGCAGCGGGTCTTGCTGAGGAAGACGGCGGCATCCGGCGAGGCGGTATCTCCTGTCGCGATGACCAGGCGGCGTAACAGCGCAGGTTTAGTCGCAGCGAGTCCGTTGTGCACATCAATTCCAGACATTCCGGGCATCTTCAGATCTGAAATCACGAGGTCATACATCGCGTCGTCCGGGGCGGCGAGAACCGCCGCGAGACCTGGTTGTCCGTCTTCGGCCTCCTCGACTGTCCACCCGCGCCGCTCGAAGAACCGGCGCATCGCGGCTCGGACCGGCGCTTCGTCGTCAATGATCAGCACGCGCGGGCTTCGCCCGGGCTCTGCCTTCGGCAGCGAGGAGAGCGGGTCCTCCACGGGAACCGGCGGCACCCTCGGGGTGAGGCGACGATCGGTGGCGGCAACCCCAAACGGAAGCAGGACGGTGAAACGGGCCCCGTGCTCAGGGCCCGGCCGGTTCTCCGCCGTGAGCCGGCCTCCATGTTGTTCCACGATGCCGAGCGACACGGAGAGCCCCAGGCCGGTTCCCTGGCCCGCCGCCCGGGTGGTGAAGAACGGTTCGAAGATCCGAGGCAGCAATTCGGGCCGGATCCCCTCTCCACTATCCTCGACCACGATCTGCAGGCCCTCACGGACCGTCTGAGCGCGAAGTGCAACCCAGCCGCGCTTGCCGGCCGCTCGCATGGCATTGTCGAGAAGGTTGGTCAGTACCTGCTCCAAGCCGACCGAATCACCGATGATCCCCGGCAGCCCCGACCCGACTTCCACCTCCATCCGAAGCTCGAGCCGTTCGATCTCCCTCCGCATGGCATTGGTCACTCGCTCGACCAGATCATTAGTCGCGATGTGTTCTCGACGCTCCTCGCGACGGCGAACAAAGGCGAGAAGGTCCCGCACGATGGCACGGGCCCGCTGGGCCTGATCCCGAATGACGACCAGCGGCTCCGTCGGGAGTCCCGGTGCCGGCTCGCGCAGAAGGTCTTCACTGAAAGTGAGGATCGCGGCGAGCGGATTGTTGAGCTCGTGGGCCACACCGGAGACCAATCTGCCGACCGCCTCCATCCGCAATGACTGGGCAAGCCTGCTGGTGAGCTGCTCGCGCTCCGCCTCGGCCGCCAGCCGCTCCGACACGTCGTTCAGAACGACTATTCGCATCAGCGAGTCGGCCAGACGCCGGGTTGAAACCGAACACTCGAGCGGCGCCTCGGTGCCGTCGGGGCGCAATCCCGGAAAAAGAGAGGGCGGGCCAGGGCGGTTGAGCGGGTCGTCGCTCTGGGCGAGCAGCGCTTCGACCTGGGCCCGCGCGCGAGGAGCAATGAGTTCGCTGAAGGGTTTGCCGGTTGCGGCCGAAGCCGTGAGGTGGAACATCCGTTCCGCGGCGGGATTGAAGATTGCCACGCAATAAGACTCGTCGAGCGTCACGATGGCCTCGGTCGCCGCACCGATCAAGCCAACCATCCGCGCTTCCGAGGCCGAGACATCCCTCATTCGAGCTATCCTGGCGTGATCGACCTCGCGCCGCGAGTCCTCCAGAAGAATGACAACCATCCCGTAGCCCAGCAGCAGCGCCAGGACGATGTCGAAGTAGGAGTTGAATTGAGCGAAGGTAGAAAGCGGTGAAGCTACGACCTGCGGTCCTACTTTCTGCAGTCCGCCAAAGACCAGGAGGTAAACCACCCAAAGCACTGCGAGCAGCGTGAAGGTGACTCCGGTAACCCGGGTGCCCGGAGTCCTCCGCTCCGCGGGAAGAGCCAGCATGAGCCAGGCGCAGGTGGCGTAGACAGCCACTCCAATGAAACCCTGCCAGAAAACGATCCGGTCGAGATCCGGCGATTGGACTACCGTCGCAGCTGCATAAATCCCGATGGCTGCTGCCCACGGCAGCCAGTTCCGCGGGGCGTGCCGGCCCTGGGCAAATTCGATCGTACCGGAAACCAGGAGCCCGAGATGCAGCAGCTTCGCCGACTGGTAGAGGAGATAAAGCAGAGTCGCCAAAGGACTCTTTTCCGCGAGAAGCGCGGGGCTGAGCCCCGACGCCAGGAAGTAGCGGAGCAGGATCGCCGTGACGGCGACCAGCAATACCAGCCAGGCTTGGGCCCAGATGACGAAATAGGAGCGGGTTCCCGCATGGCGGGATAGCAGCCGGAACAGCGTGAGCAGGAGGAGAATTCCGCCCAGCTGTACCCAGGTTCCGAGGTATGAAATCAGACCTGCGGCGTCGGTCATCAGGGCGGGGAAGAGGTGCTGCAAACTAATAGAGGGGGACGCGAACGGTCAGAGGACCGAATTGCGGGCGCGATCCTCCTCGGCCAGAGCTCGAATCATTCGCATCACGTCCTCGGCTACCGCCCGAGCCGGAACCCGCTCGGTCAGGTCAGGCGATGCGTTGTAATCCACCAGCTCTCCGAAATGCACCCGGACCGGGGAACCCTGTCGCCGTCCCCGCCCAAGCTCATAGCCCAGGCTGTTGGAGAGCCCCGCAATGAACACCGGCACGAGCTGGGGCCGGGCCTCGAGAATAAGGTGGCCAATGCCAGGTTGGGCATCGAGTAAAGAGTAGGGGTCGTCGCTCTTGTTTCGAGTCCCTTCAGGGTGATAGCCAATCAGCCGGCCTCCTCCTTCCCGGCACAGGTCGGCAAGAATCCGAAAGGCATACTGATCGAAACGGCGTCTACCGGAGGTGAGAAAGAACGGCGGGTACATCGCCCACCAGGCGCCGACGAAGTTGACCAGCACGCCGAGAGGCGACTGATAGAAAAACCGCCCGCGCACCGGGAAGTAGATGTCCCGCCACCCGCTCGTGCGCCGGAAGAGGAGGGACATCACGACATACATGTCGAAGAAACTGCGATGATTGGCCGCGAGGAGGAGCGGTCGCTCGCGGCTGGCGGTGGCGATTCGTTCGAGCCCGTGGATCTCGAGCCGGGATCCGATGAATGCGTCTATCCAGCGCGCGCCGATCTGCCGACCACACCAGCACCAGAGTCGCTTCCAGCGACCCTGATTCATCCGGCGAACCAGACGGAACGCCGCGCGTTCGAACGGGGTCAGGGAGTCGAGCTGCGCTCGACCGGCATCCCCGCCGACAGCCATCCAGCGAATCCGGGGGTAAGATTGGCCAAACGGGTGAACCCGCCGGCCAGCAGCAGGCTCGCGGCGATCGAGGAGCGGGACCCGCTCTGGCAGTGGACTACGAGATCACCGTCTCGCGGGATCTCATCCAGCCGATCGGGGAGCCGACCCAGCGGGATGTGTCGGGCTCCGGGAAGGTGGCCGCCGGCCCACTCCGAGTCGTCCCGCACGTCGAGGACAACACGACGATCCCGGGAAGCAGCCAGAGCCGAGATTTCAACCTGGGGAACTGTCCCCAGCGGTCCCTCGGTCTCCTTCCAGGCCACGAGGGCCTCGCTGCCGAAGTAGCCTCCGATCCGGTCCAGCCCGATCAAGGCGAGGTCCCGGACCGCGGCATCGACGGCCGCAGTGGTGCTCTCGTCGACGATGAGATAGAAGTCGCGGTCATACGGGAGGAGCCACCCGGCCCATCCGGTGAAGCTGCGGTTGAGCGGGATATTGATGGAGCCGGGTGCGTGGCCGCCGGCGAAGTCGGCAGCGCTTCGGAGATCCACGACCAAGGCTCCATCGCGGAGCAAGGCACGCAACCGGGTTTCCGGCAGACGCGCCGGACGGCGAAGACCACCCAGAATTGCCGGACCCAGCTTGTTCAGTCGCTTCATCTCGCCGAAATAGCGCGGCGGATCGGGCTGGCCCGAGAGAACCTGCCGAATGAATTCCGGCTCTTCCGAAATCTGAAAAGCCCAGTTGAAAAGCTTCTCATAGCCGATCGTGGATTGCGGCACGGCGCTCATGGCCTTGCCGCACGCTGAGCCCGCACCATGACCGGGCCAGACCTGGAGGTGATCCGGCATCGAGCGGAAACGCTGGACGCTGGCGAACTGGTCCTTGGCGGAACGCTCCGATGCACCGCTCACTCGGGCCGCCTTTTCCAGCAGGTCCGGACGGCCCACGTCTCCCACGAAGAGGAAATCACCGGTAACGACGCCCATCGGCGAGTCCGCCACGGCACCGTCGGTGACCATGAAACTCATATGCTCTGGCGTATGACCCGGAGTGTGCAACGCTTCGATCCTGATGTTGCCGATTTGGAGCTGGCTTCCTTCGTTCAGCAGCCCGGCGTTGGCGGGGCCGGCCCAGGTGTATTTCCAGTCCCGGTCGCCAGCGTCGGACAGATACGGCTTGGCGCCGGTACGTTGCGCCAGTTCGCGCACCCCGGAGACAAAATCGGCGTGAATGTGCGTCTCGGTGACCGTGGTAATTTTGAGCCCGGACCGGTCGGCTGCCTTGATGTACTGCTCGATGTCCCGGTTGGGGTCAACGACCAGCGCCTCACCGGTCCGCCCGCAGCCGATGAGATAGCTCACTTGCGCGAGCTGTTCCTGGTAGAATCGAAGGAAGATCATCGCAACAGAATAACCGCACGAAGTATACTTCTGCCATGACCATTTGGCGCGACATCCTGCATCGGGCCCGCCGCAGCCTCGACGCACCCCTGACAGCGAGAGTCACCGGTACGCGGCGGGGAGGAATAGCGATCGAGCGTCTGGAGGACACTCGTTCCCGGTTCCTGAAGCCCCAGCGGACAGTAGACGTCTTCCTTCCCATTGGATACTACGGCCCGGGCGAGGAGCGCTATCCGGTGCTCTATCTGAACGATGGGCAGGATTCCGAGAGCCTCGACCTCGCGGCCGCTCTCGAACGCTCGCAGCAGGATGGTTCGGCGGCGCCAATCGTGGTTGTGGCGATCCACGCAACCGGTGACCGGATCCGCGAATACGGAACCGCCGGCGTGCCCAACGCTCAGGGTTATGGGGACCGCGCGAGCCAGTACGAGCAATTCATCCTGACTGAATTGATGCCCTTCATCCAGAGCCGCTACCGGGTGTTGACCGGCCCTCCCGCCACAGCGATCGCGGGACTATCGCTGGGTGGCCTGTCCGCATTCGACATGGCCTGGCGCAATCCGGATCGCATCGGCGCCGTCGGAGTCATGTCCGGATCGTTCTGGTGGCGCACCAACGATCGTTCACCCGAGCTGAAGCAGGCCTCTCGGATCATGCATCGCCGGGTGCGAGAGACCTCTGGTCGCCCGGCTCTCCGGATGTGGCTCGAAACCGGGGTCCGCGACGAAGCCGCCGACCGGGACGGCGATGGCGTGATCGACTCCATCCAGGATACCGAAGAACTAGTGGAGGAAATTCTGCGGAAGGGCTACCAGGCCGGGCGGGACGTGATTCATGTGACGATGCCGGGGGGTCACGATCTCCCGACCTGGCGCGGGGCTCTCCCGGAAATGCTCCGCTGGCTCTACGGAAAGGCCGAGGCGGTTCAGCTCGGAGCGCGGTGGCTGAGGAGCTCCTGAATGCACAGCAACAGATCCCCCGCATCCCACGGCTTTTGCATCAGCCGTACTCCCGGCGGGATCTGCATGCCTGTCGACCCGTCGCGCTCGGTGTAACCGCTCATGAAGAGGAAGGGCACCTGAACCCCTTCTCTCCGTAGAGCGGAGTAGAGCCCGGGACCGCTGAGTCTTGGCATCACGACGTCCGACAGCACCAAGGCGACCCGGTCCCGGTGCATTCGAAACATGTGCAGCGCTTCCTCCCCATCCGCGGCAGGCAACACCAGATATCCCTTGCGTTCCAGGATCCGAGTCGCCGACCGGCGTAAGGCGCTTTCGTCTTCGACCAGGAGAATGGTCTCCGTACCGGCCGGGGTCGGGATCGGAAGCAGCGGCGCCGGTGTGGGCTGTTCCAGCGCCGGAGGGAAGTACAGCGTCACCGTCGTCCCCATGCCCAGTGTGCTCTGCACTTCGATGAACCCGCCGTGCTGCTTCATCAGTCCATACACCATCGCCATCCCCAGGCCGGTCCCCTGACCGGGAGGCTTCGTAGTGAAGAAGGGCTCGAAAATTCGCTCCCGCACCCCCTGCTCCATTCCCAAACCCGAATCGCTGAGCCGCAGTACGGTGTAGCTGCCTGACCGCCCCCATCCCAGTCGGCTGATTTGGCGCTGGTCCAGCCGGACCAGGTCGATCGACAGGCGCAGCTTCCCTCCCTCGGGCATCGCGTCACGTGCGTTGGTCGCAAGATTGAGGAGGATCTGCTCGAGTACCGCTGGGTCGGTGCTTATCGGGTGGACGGTGTGATCGGTGTCCACCAGCACCTCGACATGCGAGGGCAGCACCCGGCGCAGCATCTGCACCGACTCGGCCACGAGCTGGGAGAGATCGTACGACCGGAACTGCAGCTGCCCGCTCCGGCTGAACGCCAGCAGCTTGCGAATCATCTCCGCGCCACGCTCGGCGGCATGCTTCAAGTCGCTGAGGTCAGTTCGCGCCTCCGTCGCGTGCGGCGGCAACTCGGCCTCGATCAGCTCTGCGGTTGAGAGGATCACCGTGAGCAGATTGTTGAAGTCGTGCGCAATGCCGCCCGTAAGCTGACCCACCGCCTCCATCTTCTGCGCCTGCCGGAGCTGGGCCTCGCTGGCGCGCAGAGACTCCTCCGACTCCCGCACCCGTTGGTGCATCCGCCAGGATACGAAGACGGCGAGCGCCACCAGCAGGGCGGCGGCGCTGACGATCGCAACGAACACGACCCGCGCGGCCCATCGCGCGCCGTCTCCCATGGTTCTCGAGAAAGCGTCTTCCAGCTGGGTTAGCTCGCCGCTGAGCTTGTCGACATCGTTCAACAAACTCTCGAGGCGGACAGGGTCGGGCCGCCCGGACATGATTTCCGTGTTGACCTGGGAGCCCACGGAAGCCAGCTCGCCGATCAGGGAATCGGCCTGGGTCCAGATGCCGACTGCCTGGTCCACGAAGCTGACCTTGCGAAAACGCCGGAAGAACGTGGCCATTCGCTCGATATCCTGAGGGTGATTGCGCCCCAGGAGGAATCCCACCTTCACACGCATCGGGTCGGGATCGGGGCTTTCGAGCTGCAACCTGGCTTCGCGATCACCCAGTGGAACCGTCAGGTTCCTTCTGAACGCGGCGTACTCTGCTGGATCGGAATTGCGGGCGTAGCGGATCAGGTGATAGACCGCATCCTTCTGCGCCTTGGACCAGAAGCCCTCGCCTCCCACGTAGGCGCGGGCTGACGACAGGGTTTCGAATCCGAGATAGGTGAGGCCAAGCAGGGAGGCGACGACCGCGCCGAGAATCAGGAGGCCGAGAATCGCCTGACGCTCCGGGGAGGCAAGACGCGAAACGCGGCCAGACAGCAGGTCCAGAGAGTTGCCTCCGGCTAAGGTGGGTCTTGCCGCTCTACCATACCGCGCGGGCCGCGCGGTGTCACGCGTCAGGCTTTCAGATAGACCTCTCCGCCGCTGGCCCGGAACTCCTCGGCCTTTCGAGCCATCTCGGCCGCCGCGTAGTCCCGCACTTCATGAGTGATCTTCATGGAACAGAACTTTGGCCCGCACATCGAGCAGAAGTGGGCCAGCTTGGCGCCTTCGGCGGGCAGGGTCTCGTCGTGAAAGGCCCGCGCGGTGACGGGATCGAGTGCCAGGTTGAACTGATCCTCCCACCGGAACTCGAATCGCGCCTTGCTCAGGGCATCGTCCCAGGCGCGCGCATGCGGGTGCCCCTTGGCCAGGTCCGCGGCGTGAGCGGCGATTTTGTACGCGATGACCCCGGCCTTCACATCGTCCCGGTCCGGCAAGCCGAGGTGTTCCTTCGGCGTGACGTAGCATAGCATGGCGGTACCGTACCAGCCGATCATCGCGGCGCCGATGGCACTCGTGATGTGATCGTATCCCGGAGCGATGTCGGTGGTCAGAGGGCCCAGGGTGTAGAACGGAGCCTCGCCGCACCACTCCAGCTGCTTCTCCATGTTCTCCCGGATCAAGTGCATCGGGATGTGGCCCGGCCCTTCGTTCATGACCTGGACCTCATGCTCCCACGCAATCCGGTTGAGCTCCCCCTGGGTACGAAGCTCCGCAAACTGCGCTTCGTCATTCGCATCGGCGATGGAGCCGGGGCGGAGCCCGTCACCAAGCGAGAAGGAAACGTCGTAGGCCCGCATGATCTCGCAGATCTCGCGGAAGCGGGTATAGAGGAAACTCTCGGTGTGATGGGCGAGACACCACTTGGCCATGATCGATCCGCCGCGGGAGACGATGCCGGTCAGCCGCCCTGCCGTTAGCGGTACGTAGCGCAGCAGCACCCCGGCGTGCACCGTGAAGTAGTCCACTCCCTGTTCCGCCTGCTCGATCAGTGTATCCCGGTAAATCTCCCAGGTCAGATCCTCGGCTACGCCGCCAACTTTCTCGAGCGCCTGGTAAATCGGCACCGTCCCGATGGGGACCGCCGAGTTGCGGATGATCCATTGCCGGGTCTCGTGGATGTTCTTGCCGGTCGAAAGATCCATCACGGTATCGGCACCCCAGAGCGTCGCCCAGCGCAGCTTGTCAACCTCCTCATCGATGCTGCTCGCCACCACCGAGTTCCCGATGTTGGCGTTGATCTTCACGTGAAAGTTGCGGCCGATGATCATCGGCTCGAGCTCGGGATGGTTGATATTGGCGGGTATGATTGCCCGCCCCCGAGCGACTTCCTGCCGGACGAACTCGGCCGGCAGGCCCTCGCGGATCGCGACGAACTCCATCTCCGGAGTGATGTCCCCCCGCCGAGCGAAATGGAACTGGGTCACCCCGCCTCGTCCCCGGTACACCTGGCGATACAGACTGCGGGGGATCAGCCCGCCCTCACTGCTGTCCGGCTCACCTACCCTCTCCACATCCCGCTCCATGATCCAGGTGGCTCGCAATGCCGGAATTCCCCGAGTCGGATCGCTTCCCTGCGGACCGCTCGGGTCGTAGACCCGTAGAGGCGGCTCTCCGCCGCTGAGCGTTATCTCCCGCATCGGCACCCGAACTCCGAAGCGGCCATCGACATAGACCTTGGCGGAGCCGGGGAAGGCCTTGCGATAGGTGATTGGGGGATCGGCGGGGGAGGTGCGACTAATCATGGAAAGACTCCTTCCGAAATTCCGGAAACGGAAGGAGCGCCTGCACCGCGCTCCCTACGCCGGTCTGAACCGGATCAGGTTCCAAGGGTGCGATCTCAATCGGGCGAGTCGGAACTCGCGGGCATCCCGCGCGTTTACTAGAGGGATGTGCTATTCCGAGGGGCCCGATGCCCCTGGCGGTTAGGTGAATGGTATTCTGACACCCGACGCGGTCAATCCCGCCAGGATGACGGAACCCATTCTGGCTGTAGGGATTCCGGCTGGGCCAAAGGTGGCGAGAAGCTGACAGACGAAACGGCACAGGGATTGCCAATATTCTGGACCAGGCAGAGCCGTCATAGTGGGCTGAATCACACGACTTGGTGTTGGAGGTTTCTCTGAGCGGCAGAGTACTGGGCCTTATGGGCTGTGGGGGCGGGCATGCTAATCGGCGGAATGGCCGGGGCATCGTCCACACCCCTGAGGGACCGCGAGGGTAAGGCAGACGCGCAACAGCGCCGCCGCACCGCCCCCGCGATCCCAATGGACGCGGGGGCGGATTCGTTTTCAGGCAGCAGCAAGCGGGTGACAGAAATGAAGCTCATCGGGTTGGCTCTTACAGGATTGTTCTCGCTCGCGTATGCGGGCAGCGTGGATCCGGCTGAATATCCGGACCCCGAGGCCGCAGTCACGATCGTGGCCACCGATACCCTCCGCGACGTGGCAGTGGCGGTGTACGATCGGCAGCACCCGATGATTTACGTGAATCCCGTCCGGATGCAGCGCTTCGGCCAGCAGCTTGGTGATTTCTTCCTCGCGCATGAGTTCGGGCACATTCATTACCATCACACCAGGGCCAACGCCCTAACCGCAGACCGCCAGCGGCGCGACGCGCTCATGCAGAGCCGGGAGCTGGAGGCGGATTGCTACGCTGCGGCTACTCTGGGTCGGAGCGACCGGCAAGCGGTGCTGGAGGCGGCGCGGTTCTTCGGCCAACTGGGTCCCTACCGGTTTGACCGGGAACATCCGGCCGGCAGCCAGCGCGCGGCGCGGATTCTGGCGTGCCTCCCGGCCGAATCGAGTACTTCGAAGTAGGCTTCGGGCCGCACTACGTGTGCGGCTCTGCAACATCGTAGTCCTCAGGCTCGACTTGCCCCGCAGAGCGGGCAGCCCAACATTCCTGACATGAGGATGGAGTCTCGTCTCGGGGCGTTCTTCACTGCGGCCTTCCTTTCCTGGAACGCCGGCCCGGCAGACGCTCAGGGGTTGCACCTGATCCCCGGGGTCCCGGAGATCGCAACCGATACCATCGACGATATCGCGATTGCGACCGTGGACCTGCCCCAGCCCGCCATCTACTACAATCCGATTCGCGCCCGGCGGTACGGACCGCAGCTCACCGAATTCTTTCTGGCGCACGAGTACGGCCATATCGCGCTGCACCACACCCGGGCCGGCCTGGGCGTCCTGCCGGATGAGGTGCGTGATTCAGCGCTTCAGGCACAGGAGCTGGAGGCCGATTGTTACGCGGCACGCCGATCAGACCCTCGGGCCAGGGTGGCGAGCGAGGCCGCTATCCGTTTCTTCACTCGACTGGGGCCCTTCCGTTTCGACGCAGTCCATCCGACCGGGTCGCAACGCGCCGCGAGGATCAGGGACTGCATGCCGGTTCTTCCAGACGAGCCGGAGCAGAAGGTCGGGATTGGTGAGACGGGAGTCGAGGTGGGGCCGTTCAGCGGCGACGTGGAGCGGATCACGTTCAACGTGAACATGGCTGCGCTCGCCCAGACCGAGCGCGGCCGCGAAGCCCAGCTCTGGGTCGACGGACTGAACGTGGGCCGCATTTCGAACATGCGGATTCCCTGGTCCATCGCGATCAACCAGTTCGGAGCCGGGCTACACAGCTACCGTATGGAGTTGGCTCTGTACGACGAGGAAGGCTTCCTGCAGTTCAGCCGATCGGGGAGCGTCGTGGGACACGGGCACATCGTAGTGCGGGAGGGAGACTCCTTCCTGGTGGACTGGAGCCCGGGGTCCCCTCCCTCCCTCATCAAGACCTCCGGACCTTAGCTGTCGCAATTCCCACCCGGCGGGCCGCCTCATCCAGAACCTCGCGAACCCGCCGCGCCAGAATATCGGGTGTGAAGGGTTTCTGGATGAACGGCACGCTGTCGTCCAGCAACAGCCGCTGTTCAACCGAGGTGGCCGCGTACCCCGACATGTAGACCACGCTCATCGAGCGCCGCTCGGCAGTCAGGTGCTCCGCCAGTTTGGTACCGCTCATTCCCGGCATCACTACGTCCGTCAGCAACAGATCGATCTGCTCCTGAAAACCCCGGCTCACGATCAAGGCCTGCTCGGGGTGCTGCGCCTCGAGCACCTTGTACCCCCGCTGCTCCAGCACCCGGCGGGCCAGGGTGCGTACGGTTGCCTCGTCCTCCACGAGCAGGATCGTTTCGGTACCGCCGGAACGCCGTTCAACGGACGGGACCACGACGTCGCTCCGTGGCTCATCAGGAGACCGGGGGAAGTCGATGAGGAACGTCGTTCCGTGGCCCCGGCTGCTGCTCACCGAGATGTGACCACCCGACTGCTTCACGATGCCGTAAACCGTGGCGAGGCCGAGCCCGGTGCCCTTGCCGAGTTCCTTGGTGGTGAAGAAGGGTTCGAAGATGTGGGCCAGCACCTCTGGAGTCATACCGACCCCGGTGTCCGCGACAAGGATCCGCACGACCGCTCCTGCCTCGGATTGGACGTTCATCGTCTCGATGGTGAGCCGGCCTCCTTCGGGCATCGCATCGCGGGCGTTCACCGCCAGGTTGAGCAGCACCTGTTCGAGCTGGATGGCATCGGCATGCACCCGGCCCAGCTCGGGAGCCAGATCGGTGACCAGCTCGATGTCTTCGCCAATGGTCCGATCCAGCATTCGGGTAATGCCGGCAACAATCTGGTTGAGGTCAACGACCCGGCGCTCCAATACCTGCTTCCTGCTGAAAGCGAGCAACTGTTGGGTCAAGGCCGCCGCGCGAAGCGCCGCCTGTTTGATCTCCTGCAGATCCTCGTGGAACGGGTTGCCGGGGTCCGCTTGAGTCAGCGCCAGATCGGCGTGGCCGAGTACCGCGGTGAGAAGATTGTTGAAGTCGTGGGCTACTCCTCCGGCCAGCCGGCCCACTGCTTCCATCTTCATGGCCTGCCGTAGTTGATCTTCGCTGTGCCGCAATGCCGCTTCGGCCTCTTTCCGTTCGCTGACATCCATCATCGCTCCGACCATGCGCACCGCCCGACCGTTCGCATCGCGGAGGATGGTGGCTCGATCGAGCAGGTGGCAGTACTCGCCGTCTCGCTTACGCATCCGGTATTCCGCCGACCAGAGGCGGCCCGTGCCCGAGATCGCCTCACGGAGCCCCGCCCAAATCCGCTCGCGATCCTCGGGATGCAGCGCGCGGGTCCAGGAGTCGCCCTGAAATTCGTGGGGCTGAAATCCAACCAGGTTCCGCAGGGTCGGTGCCCACCAGATCTCCTGCCTCTCGAGCTCCCAGTCCCACAGCACGTCGTTCGTGGTTTGAACGAACTGCTCGACGCGTTCCTGGCTGTGCTGCAGCTCTCGCGCGATCCGCTTGCGCTCGGTGACGTCGGTCAGGATCGCCAGTGACTGCGTCGCCTTGCCGTCGCCGTCTTTCTCGGAGATCGCGGAAAGGAGAACATCCAGAACCTGTCCGCTGCTGGTGACCATCTGGTGCTCGACGTCGGTGCAGGACCCGTCCCGCATCAGCGCCTGGAGGACGGTCTCCCGCGCCAGCCGGGCGGATTCGGGCGTGAGGAAATCGGTAACCGGCCGTCCCAGCACCTCGCCGCGCTGGTATCCCAGGGTGGCGAGCCAGAAGTCGCTCACCGCGACGATGCGACCTTCCAGGTCGATCGAGTGTGCCATCACCGGCGACCGGTTGTACAGCGCGCGGTAGCGGCTCTCGCTCTCGGCCAGCGCCTCGAGCGCGAGCTTCTGGTCGGTGATGTCCCGGGCGACCCAGACGACCGAGTCGTACGTCATGGGTGAAACCGTGGCCGTGAACCAGACCCGGCGGTCTTCGATGGTCAGCGCGTAGTCCGCGTGAACCACTTCCCCGGTGTGCAGGGCCCGGGTGATGTGCCTGAGAAACTCGTCGGCCTGGCGCGATGGGAACACATCGTGAAGGGTGCGCCCGAGGAGCACATCAGCCGATTTGTAGAGCAGACCCGGGTTGGTGGGGGCAACTTTCCGGTACCGGCCGGTCGCGTCCAGCACGAGGATGACGTCCCGCATCGCGGAGAACACCGCGCGCAGCTCACCCTCCGAGGCACGCAAAGCTTCCTCGCCCCGTTTCCGCTCGATCGCCATCGCTACCTGGGTCGAGACGAACTGCAGGATGTCCCGATCCCGCTCGGTGTAGCGGACCCCTTCGTCATAGCTCTGGGCGGTGAGGACGCCGATGGTGCGATCGCCGGTCTTGAGCGGCACGCCGAGCCAGTCGGAGGATGCCGCACCGATGGATTCGACTTCACCGCGAGTCACCAGATCGGCGTACACGCCGGGCCGATCGAGTAGCGCCTGGCCCGACCGCAGAACGTATTCGGTCAGGCCCTTGCGGAGCCGCCTGGGAGCCGGAGGCGGATCTTTCTCGTCAACGAAGTAGGGAAAGCTCAGCGTATCCGTCGCCGGGTCGTGCAGCGCGATGTAGAAGTTGCGGGCCGGCATCAGGTCGCCCACGATCGCGTGCAGCTCGCTGAAGAGCGCCTGCAGTGTGGGAGAGGCGTGGGCCGCCTCGGAGATGCGATAGAGCGCGCGTTGGACCCGCTCCGACTCCGCGCCCGCCCCGAGGTCCTGGTACGCCGGCACCGCAGGTTCCCGGGCGGGAGACGGACGAGGCGGACGACTGACGGGTCGCTCGAGGGTTTCTGGTTCGAAGCCCAGCAGATGACGCACCGCCGCATGCATCGCCGAGCGCAGGGATGTTCCCATGATCAGTTGGTTTTCTCTTCCTCGAGCGGGGGAAATAGTACCCGCTGGTGGCTCCAGTCTCGCATCATCGAGACAAAGGAGGTCACAAGCTCAGGCTCGAACTCCAGGCCGGCCCGCTCTTCGAGATAGGCCAGGGCCGCTTCACTCATCCACGCATCCCGATACGGGCGGTTGGTGCACAGCGCGTCGTACACGTCGCAGACGTGGACCAGCTTGCTCGCGTTATGACACTCCCGCTTGTAGCGCAGCGGCGGGTATCCCTCGCCGTTGAGCATGATGTGATGTTCATAGGCCACCACCGCAGCGAGGTCCAGCCCCTTTTCCCGCTCCAGAATCAGCCGGGCGCCATCCACTGGATGCCGCCGCATGATGGCGACTTCCTGCTCGGTAAAGGCGCCGGGCTTGGTGAGGATTTCCTTGGGAATCCGCACCTTTCCGAGATCGTGGAGCAGACCGGCGGTCCCGAATTCCCGTACTTCCCGCGCGCCCAGTCCGATGAACTCGGCGAGGGCCATCGACAGCACGGCGACGTTGGTTGCGTGGCTGGTGGTGTACTGGTCGAAGCTCTTGAGCTGCAGTAGCGGAAGAATGATGTGGCTCTCCGAATGCATCGCGAGCGATAGCGACCGGACCACTCCTTCCGCTTCCGCCATGTCCAGCACCGAGCCCGCCCGGACCTGCTCGTGCACCCACTGCACCGCGCCGACTTCATCACCCAGCGTGTAAGCAATCGTCGCCGTAGCTACCGCTTCCGCCGCGCTCTCCGACGTAGTGCCGCGGACACTGACCGCGCCAAACCGGATGCTGGGCCGCCGCAGCTGGCGAGCCTCGCTGGTGTCCGGATTACCCGTGTGCACCTGCTGATGCACCGAGGAGAGAAATCCTTCGAAATCCTCCCGGGTCACATCCTCGTCGAATTCCATCCGCTGGATGCCGACCTTGGAAAGCTTACGGCCCCAGTCCCAGCCTCTCAGTTCCCGCAGTACCTGCTGTCGGTAAAGCACCTCTTCGTCGAGGAACGAAAAGTTGGGCCGCTGGTCGGTCTTCTCGACGCTCAACAGCTGGTCGTAAGCAGCATCAACCGCCCGTTCTCTCGCCGGATGCTTAGGCCCGTACAGCCCCATCGCGGAGAGCGCCTGACCCAGAGTGTTGAGAAAGCGGACCGGGTCGTTCATGTCGGCTCCCGGCCCAACTGGGCCGCCGCCCTCATTTCGGCGTCACCACTCGACTGCGCCCGCCGGAGCACTTCCGCCGCGAGCTTGTCGTCGCGCCAGCCTCGCGCCAGTGCCGCGACGATGGCGAGAATCTCCGGCGATTTCGGCATCAGCCGGCGCCCCCGGAAGAGCTTTTTCTTGGTCAGCGCGTGGTCCACCAGCCAATCACGGGTCGCCGGAGTGCGCACGGTCCCCAGCACCCTGATCCCCAAGGCCCGGAGCTCAATGTCATGGGCATGGGCTCTCAGCATGGTCATGAGGCGGGGCACCGCGGGCGCGGGACACCCCTCCGCCGCGGACGTAAGGCCGAGCCGGATAACCTGTTCGTCATCATCCGCGAAGGTGGCACCGATCGCCTCGTCCCGATAATCAGGCAGCCGCAACATCAATTTCAGTGCCTCCCGGCGGACCCGGGGATCGGTGTGGGCGGCATAGGTGGCAGGCGAGAAACTCCGGGGCCACGAGGCCATGGAGCCGATGAGTGCCAGCAGGTTACGCTGCACGAACCAGGGGGAGCCGGGCAGCCGGTCTACCACCGCCTGCCCGAGATCCGTGCCCAGCTTACCCAGCCGGGTCAGCAGGCGCCGGCGGGCAGTGCGGGAATCGGCAATTTCCAGCGCATCCAGCAGGGCCTCCCCCGCGTCCAGACCCATCCGTGCGACCAGCCGCTCCACGACCTCGGTGTCCCGCGGCTCGTTCATGAGCAGTTGCCGAATGCTCTGGGGCGTGGCCAGATACGCCCAGATGTCATCCACAAGATCGGGCGGCGCCTGCGGTCCATCGAGGAGTTGAAGCAACTCCATGGCGTGCCCCTCTTCCAGCATCCGATCCACCGCCCGCTTCACGCTGGCTCCCATGGTGCCGATTTCGAGACTCATCTCGACAATGCGCCGTGCCTCGAACAGGGTGGCTCCGGTCGTGGGCGTGCCCGCGGGCACCGGACCGGCCAGGCGCTCCAGCACCTTGGCATAGGAACCCGGATTGGGATCATCCAATGTCCAGTTGGAGACCAGTTCCCTGATCGTGTCACGCAGTGCGAGGTCGGCATCGTTACGGATCTGCTGGCCTCCCCGCTCTGCATGCAAAGCGAGCTTGGTGAGAAGCCGGACCATCGAGTGAGAAATGGTCTGTTGGCTGCTGGCAGCCGTTGCCTTGAGCAGCGCGAGTACCGCCTGGACCGGCATTGTCTGCACCGCGTCGCCCACCAGCTGGCGTCGTTGGGCGAGATCGCCGCCCAGCGCCAGGAGGTGGTTGAGCGTGTCCTGATCCAGCTCACCGAGCAGCGAGCCCAGCCGGTCCTTGAGCTCTACCGCCTCGGAGCCGTGACTCATCCGCAGCTCCTGACTGAGCTGCATCAGATAGTTGACGATGACCTGGTCGTAGGTGGCCTCGCGCCGGCGGGCATTGATGGCGCGAGCGATTTCTTTGGGATCCGAAGGGAGGTTTTCGCCGCTCTCCCGCACCAGTGCCGCGGAAGCGAGTCCCAGCCAGAGGCGCCCAGCAAGGCTCGCCGGGCTGTTGATATTACCCAGCTTGGCGGCGCCGTCCTCGGTCAGCTCGAGTTGATCAAAGGCCTGAGGGAACAGCCGGATGTGAGGCCAGCGCTGAAGGACCTCGAGCGGCTGGTTTCCCAGCGGCTCGGTGCGGGAATCGGCGCTCAGCGTGCGCATGACGTCGGCGATTTCGGCGGGAGCCGCGCCCTGGGCGAACTTGAGCGCTCCCAGCTGATGGCGATGCAGCCGGTTCGCGAGGTCGCGCAGCACCGGGTTCTCCGGATCCGTCGCGACCCCTTCAATCAGCATTTGATTGCGGGCGACGCCGATCAGCAGCGTAGGCCGCTGATTGAGCAGCGAGTGGAGCCGGAGGGTGACTGCTTCCACCGCCGATCCCAGCAGGGGATGACCCTCGGGATAGGTGCTGTTCTTGTGCAGCGCGATGGCAAATTGGACCAGAAATACCGATAGATCGCGCGAAAGCGCGGCGCGTTCCTGGCCGGTCCGAGTGGAGGTCACATCAGGCTCGACATCATGCGACCACCTTCCATGGTCACCGGGACGTCGGGGTATGCGGGCCCGGCACAGTTCCTTGTGCCGTGCTCGTAACCTAATGGGGGGCTATGATTTCGTGGTAGAGGGCAGGACCCGCTACTTCACCCGATCGAGATATTCGCCGGTATTGGGATTGACCCGGACCTTCTCGCCCGTCTGAACGAATTCGGGAACGTTGACCGAGACCCCGTTCTCCAACAAGGCCGGCTTGGTCGAGGCATTCTTGGTCGCCGTCTTCATTACCGGAGCGGTCTCCGTCACTTCATAGACCAGGGCATTGGGAAGCTGAATGCCGATCGGCCGGCCGTTGAAATACTCGGCGATCAGCTTCATCCCTCCAGTCATCCATTTCGCCGCGTCACCCAGGTCGTCTTCATTCATCTCGAGCTGGTCGAAATTCTCTGTATTCATGAAGTGGTACGAGTCGCCGCCCGAGTACATGAACTCCAGCTCATGGGTCTCGAGGTTGGCGGTATCGACCGTGTCGGTTGACCGGAAGCGATGTTCGAACTGGGTCCCCGTGCGAAGCTTCCGCAGCTTGGTCTGCACCATCGCCCGGAGGTTGCCCGGGGTATGATGGTGAAAGTCGAGAACGCGGACCGGCTCTCCGTCGAACAGAAGCGTCATACCGCGGCGGATTTCGCTGGCGATGATACCCATGGCTACTTCCTGAAAACGTGAGCGGTGAGCGGTAAGCACTGAGCGGGCCGGGGAATCGTGTCCCGCTTACCGCTGACCAGTTAAATCGCGCACAACTATAAAGGGAGGGCCCGCTCTGGCGGTAGGGGCTGCTCGCCCTAAATTGGGGAAGTCTTTCTCCCGTAGGAGCTTCCATGTCATCACGCCGGGGATTCATCGGTGCATTGGCCGTGGCCGCCCTCCCGACCTTCCGTCCGGAGGCGCTGCGCCGAGTGTGGGACCTGCCCCAATCCGGGGCCGGGGGGCCGGACGACGAGGACTTCTGGGTCGAGATCCAGCGCGCCTTCGATGCCGACCGCACCATGGTCAACCTCAACAACGGGGGATGCAGCCCCTGCCCCACCCACGTCCTGGACCAGATGATCCGGGACCTCCGGTTCAGCAACGAGCTCCCGGTAATCCACATGTGGCAGACCCTGGAGCCCCGGATCGAAAGTGTCCGGCGGGATCTGGCCCGGGAGTTCGGCTGCGACCCCGAGGAAATGGCTATCACCCGGAATGCCTCCGAAGCCAATGAGATCATGATCTTCGGTCTCGATCTCAAGCCGGGGGACGAGATAGTCGTCACCAATCAGAACTACCCCCGGATGCTCACCAGCTGGGACCAGCGGGTCCGGCGCGATGGAGTGGTCCTGAAGCAGGTTTCCTTCAAGCTCCCACCACCCTCACCGCAGTACATCGTTGATCGCTTCAAGGAGGCGGTGACCGCGAGGACTCGCGTCATCGAGGTCACCCACATCACCAATCTCTCGGGCCAGATCATGCCGGTTCGGGAGCTGGTGGACTTTGCCCGGCCCCGGGGCATCGAGGTGTTTGTCGACGGTGCCCACGCCTTCGGGCAATTCCCCTTCAAGCGCGACGACCTGCGCTGTGACTACTACGGCACCAGCCTGCACAAGTGGCTGCTGGCCCCGATCGGCACCGGCTTTCTCTACGTCCGCCAGGAGAAGCAGAAGGCGCTGTGGCCGCTGATGGCGGCTCCGACCTCCATGGACGGGAACATTCGCAAGTACGAGGAGATCGGCACCCACCCGGCAGCGAACCACAATGCCATCGCCGCTGCCCTGGCCTTCCATCGCGGGATCGGAGCGGAGCGGAAGATCGCGCGCCTCCGCTATCTCCGGGACCGCTGGGCCACCCGGCTCCGGTCGGAGAGCGATCGGGTGAAACTGCTCACCCAGCTCGACTCTCCCTATACCGGAGGCATCGGGCTGCTGCACATCGACGGGATGGATCCGGGCAAGCTGGGAGCGTGGCTCCTGGACAAGCACCACATCGTGACGACACCCATCGTACACGCCGAATTCGACGGTCTTCGCATCACGCCGAACGTGTACACTACGGTTGACGAGGTAGATCTCTTCACCGACCGGGTACTCGACGCGATCAGAAAGGGCATGGCCTGAGCGTCGGCTTTCGCCGAGTCTGCCACTGACCGCGTCGCGCCCGGCGTTCGGGTTATACTTGTCAGTAGACGACTCAAGTTTTTGGAGGTTGGCACATGCTTCGCCGGTTCTTGCTGTTGTTGACGATCCCCCTCTTTTGGGCCAATTCGGCTCACGCCCAATCGGCAAGCGCCCAGAAGGAGCCCTCGTTCCAGGGCCACCCGCTCCACGAGCTCATCGCGGATCTCAAGGCCGCCGCGCCGATGACTCGCAACGCGGCCGCATATTCCATCGCGGGAATTGGGCCTGCCGCGGCGCCCGCGGTTCCCGCCCTGATCGAAGCCCTGCACGATGAACAGGCCTCCGTCCGCTTCCCGGTCTGTGTCGCGCTGCGCGAGATCGGGCCCGCCGCCAGCGCCGCACTGCCCGCGCTGGAAGAGGCTCTCGATGATCGCAACGACGATGTAGCATCGATGGCCAAGAAAGCCATCACGGCAATCAAGGGGACTGAAACGGGTCCATCCTAGAAGGTGGCGAAGGACCTGGAGCGCTACCGGGCGCTCACTCGACTCGCTGACGAGGCCATACGAGTTCCCATCATTGGGACTCGTATCGGCCTCGATCCTTTGATGGGCCTGATCCCGGGAGTGGGAGACCTGGCCGGCGGACTGCTGTCCGCCTACGGCCTCCTCGTCGGCTGGCGAGCCGGAGCACCCGGATCAATCCTCATGCGAATGATGCTCAACATCGGCATCGACACTCTGGTCGGTGAAGTCCCCTTTCTGGGAGACCTTTTCGACTTCGGATTCAAGTCCAACACCAGGAACTATCGTCTCCTGGAGCAGTATCTGGATCGCCCGGCTCCTACGAAAAGGGAAAGCCGGCTCCTGTTGCTGGGCCTGCTGTTCGCACTGCTCGTCCTGCTCGGCACCGGTATCTGGGTGACGGTGAAGCTCGCAGGACTGATTCTCCACGCGATGGGATCGCTATGACATCGATGGCGCGCTTGACTGGCCATCTGGCCTGGGCCGACCAACTGGTACTCGAGTCACTCGAACGCTCACCCGAACCGAACCCCGACAGTCTCGAGCTGCTGGCGCACATCCTCGCCGCAGAGCATGTCTGGATTTCGCGGCTGCTGAGAAAGCCTGCCGAGTTTCCGACCTGGCCGTCGCTGAGCAAGGCCGAGTGCGCTCGCCTTGCCGAACGGAATCGGCGGGAGCTTACCGAGTATGTCGGCACGAGGACCGAGCAGGACTTGGGCGAGGAAGTCACTTACGTGAACAGCGCGGGGAAGCAGTTCACTTCCAGGGCGGACGACATCCTGCTTCAGATTTTTCTGCACGGAGCCTATCATCGCGGGCAGATCGCGCGGGCGCTCCGAATCTCGGGACTGGAACCCAACCCGACCGACTACATCGCGTTCATCCGCGGCGCTCCCGCGGCCACTCGGCAGGACTCTACCACGCGTCCATGACCAGCCACGGACTACCACCGCGGAATCGCACCGTCACCTGGTACGATCCGCTGGCCGCCCTGGAGCTTGGCCGCTCTTTGAATGGCCTCGAGTTCATCGAAGCCATCATTCGCGGAGACATTCCGGTACCTCCGTCGAGCGCCCTGCTGGGAATGCGCCCTCAAGTCGCCGAATCCGGCCGGGTGGTGATGGTTCTTGAGCCTGGAGAGCATCTCTACAACCCGGTCGGGGTAGTGCAGGGTGGGCTGATCACGGCACTGCTCGACGCAGCGATGGGCTGCGCCGTCGCCACCTTGCTCGCCTCAGGCGACGGCTACAACACCCTTGAGCTGAAGGTGAATCTGGTCAGGCCCCTCACCGGAGCAGCCGGCCCGGTAGAGGCCGAGGGGAAGGTGATTCACCCGGGCGGGCGGGTCGCCACCGCGGAGGGCCGCGTCACCGACCGGGAAGGCCGGCTCTACGCCCACGGAACGACCACCTGCCTCATAACCCGCCAGTCCAACCCCACCTCTTGACCTTTCCCGGCCTCAATATTTGATTATCCGGATACTAGGATATGAGGCAGGACTTGGGTACACCGATTCTCGATCGCTTGCAGTCTCTGGCCGACGCCACCCGGTGCCGGCTATTGCTGGTACTGGAGCGCCACGAGCTGTCGGTAACGGACCTGTGCGGAGCGCTTCAATTGCCCCAGTCCACCGTCAGCCGCCATCTAAAGACCCTTAGCGACGAGGGCTGGGTGGTTTCCCGGGCGGACGGTGCCAGCCGGTACTACCGCATGCCAGGCCCGGAACTGGAATCGGCGGCTCGACGGCTCTGGCAGGTGGTCAAGGAGCAGGTCGCGGCCACACCGGCGGCCCTCCGCGACATGGATCGGCTCCGGCGCGTTCTGGCTGAACGGCGTACCAAGTCGGATGAGTTCTTCGCTAGCGCGTCAGGCCAGTGGGACCGGATGAGGGAAGAGCTGTTCGGCGGCCGTACCGAGTTACTGGCGCCGCTCGGCCTGTTGGACCCGAAATGGGTTGTGGGGGACCTGGGAACTGGTACCGGGCAGCTGAGTCAGACCTTGGCGCCGTTCGTCTCCCGAGTGATTGCCGTGGACGGCTCGTCGGCGATGCTCAAGGCGGCCAAAGCGCGGTTGTCCGATCTTCCCAATGTGGAGTTGCGACGCGGCGAGCTCGAGGGGCTTCCGATTGCAGACGGTGAGCTCGACCTCGGGGTGCTGGCCCTGGTGCTTCCTTACGTGGCCGAGCCAATCGCCGTCTTCGTGGATGCGGCACGAGTAGTCCGCAAAGGTGGCCGGCTGATCGTGGTTGACATGCAGGCGCACGATCGCGCGGAGTACCGGCAGACGATGGGTCATCTGTCGCAGGGATTCGCCGCGGAGCAGATCATCCCCTGGATGGAAGAGGCAGGGTTCGAAGCGTGCCGCTACGCGCCGATCCCGCCCGACCCGAAGGCCAAGGGACCAAGCCTTTTCGTTGCGAGCGCAGTGAAACGTGGCAATTGATAATTGACAATTGGAAATTCGTAACTGAGACAACCGAAGCGATCCGAAAACGCGAACCTGAACCCTGACACCTGAAGACGCACCGCACCATGGCAACTACAGCGATGACCCAGCACCCATTCACCGCCGCGCGGGAGGCGGGACGCGAGCCCTTCAAGGTGAAGGACCTTTCGCTCGCGGAGTTCGGCCGCAACGAAATCCGGCTCGCCGAGTTCGAGATGCCCGGACTGATGGCGCTCCGAAAGGAGTTCGCCGACAGGCAGCCGCTGGCAGGAGCCCGCATCATGGGTTCACTGCATATGACGGTACAGACCGCCGTTCTGATCGAGACTCTGGTTGACCTTGGCGCGGATGTGCGCTGGGTCTCCTGCAACATCTTCTCGACTCAGGATCACGCCGCCGCCGCCGTGGTGGTGGGCCGCCAGGGCACCGTCGCCAATCCCCAGGGTGTTCCGGTGTTCGCCTGGAAAGGCGAGACGCTTCCGGAATACTGGTGGTGCACCGAGCAGGCATTGATGTGGCCCGACGGCAGTGGCCCGACCTTGCTCCTGGATGATGGTGGCGACGCAACGCTCCTGGTCCATAAGGGCGCCGACTTCGAAGCCGCGGGCAAAGTGCCGGCTTTCGATGCTGCGCGCGATTCCGAAGAATGGGGAGTGATCCTCGATCTGATCCGCGCCGAGCAGAAGAAGCATCCTGGTCGTTGGACCAGGGTGGCGGCCGACCTGCGGGGCGTCTCCGAGGAAACCACCACCGGCGTTCACCGGCTCTACGAGATGATGCAGGCGGGCACTCTTCGCTTCCCGGCGATCAACGTGAACGACTCGGTGACCAAGTCGAAGTTCGACAACCTGTACGGTTGCCGTCACTCGCTGACCGACGGGATCCTGCGGGCTTCCGATGTGATGCTGGCCGGGAAGGTCGCGGTGATCTGCGGCTACGGAGACGTCGGCAAGGGCTGCGCCCAGTCATTGAAGGGACAGGGCGCCAGGGTTGTCATCACCGAGATCGATCCGATCTGCGCGCTACAGGCAGCCATGGAAGGCTATCAGGTCACCACCCTGGAAAGCGTGGTCGAGACGGCAGACATCTTTATCACGGCCACAGGAAACAAGGACATCATCACCGCGGCCCACATGGCGCGGATGAAGGACAAGGCGATCGTTGGCAACATCGGCCACTTCGACAACGAGATCGACATGGCCGGGCTGAAGAAGGTGAAAGGCATCAAGCGGATCAACATCAAGCCGCAGTACGATGAGTGGGTCTTCCCCGATGGCCATAGCATCATGATCCTGGCCGAGGGAAGGTTGCTCAACCTGGGCTGCGCCACTGGGCACCCGAGCTTCGTGATGAGCTCGAGCTTCTCCAACCAGGTGATGGCACAGCTGGACCTGCACCTGAACGCCACCGGCCAGCCGACCCTGTCGGGCACCCGGTACGACGAGCGCCAGGTCTACGTCCTGCCCAAGAAGCTGGACGAGAAAGTCGCCCGGCTACACCTCGACAAGCTGGGGGTGAAGCTGACCAAGCTTTCGAAGGACCAGGCAGACTACATCGGCGTGAGCATGGAGGGGCCGTATAAAGCGGAGCACTACAGATATTGATGATTGAAAGATTGAGGGATGGAGGGATGGAGGGATGGAGGGATTGAACAGCAGCACCCTTTCAATCCCTCAATCCCTCAATCCCTCAATCTTCAATCCCTTCGCCGTCTTTCCGAGGATCGCCATCGCATCGGTGAGTTGCCGATCGGACAGGTACGGGGCTGGCCCGAGCCGGAGGTTGTTGCCCCGGGAGTCGGTGAACACCCCCTCACGATGTAACGCGGCAGAGAGGGCTCCCGCCGCTGGAGCCTCGAGAGCGAGAAAGCCCCCGATCTGGTTCAGCGGCACAGTCTGATCGCGACGGATCACCGCGGGGTCAGCATCGAGGGCTTCGAAGCTTCGGGCCAGCACACCGATCTGGTGCTGGCTCACTTCCCGCAACAATTCCGGTGTGAGTCCTACCTCGTCGTGAAAGTCGAAGACCGCCGCGGCCCTGTAGTGGCTTGCCGGGTCGTAGGTGGCACCCGCGAAGCGATCTCCCCCCTCGCCATAGGGCACCTGTCCCGCTCGCTGCTTTTCCGTCAAAGCGGAGAACTCGCTGAACCAGCCAGTAATCACCGGCCGCAGCGTCGTGGCCGCCGGGAATCGGAGAAAACAGTTTCCCTCACCCAACTGGCAGTACTTGTAACCGCCACCGACTACGAATGCGTCGAGTAGTCCCTCCTTGAGCAAGGAGAAAGGCACCACGTTGAGCGCGTGATACACATCAACCAGTAGCGATGCTCCATGCCGCCGGCACTGCTCGGCGACATCGGCGAGGCTCGGCGCGATGCGACCGCTGTCGAAAAACACCGCGGAGACCAACAACGCAGCTGTCCTGTCATTTACCGCCCGGCCCAATCGCTCTACCAACCCCTCGAGCGGAGCCTCCGGCACCCGGACCAACTCGATACCTTCCTCGGCCAGGCGATCGAGCTGACGGCGGATCGTGTGAAATTCGCCGTCGGTGGTTACCAGGCGCGGGCGCTCGCGGAGGGGCAGCGCGGACAGGAAGCGGACCACCAGCTCGTGCGTATTGGGAGCCAGCGCGATGTAGCCATCCTCGTCATCCAGCAGCCGGCTGAAGCCGAGGCGGACTCGTTCGGCGCGGGCGAAGGCATGCTCCCATTTTTCGTCCACGAAGCGTGCGGCATCCAGCCAGGCCTGAGCCTGGGCCTCGAAGCCGCGATCGGGCCAGGCCTGATGCGAGTGCCCGGTCAGCAGCAACCGTTCCGCCACGCCAAAGCGGCGGTAGTGGTCTGCGAGGGCATTGGGTGAGGCGTACAGCGATGCCGGATTCACAACTCGGTCCGAATGGCCCAGAGATCGGGGAAGAGCGGCTGGTTGAGGGTGGTGGCCAGGTACTCCGCTCCGGCGCTCCCGCCAGTACCGCGCCGAGTTCCGATAGTGCGCTGCACCATTTTCACATGGCGGTATCGCCATTCCATCACGCCTTCGTCCAGATCGACGAGACGCTCGCAGAGTTCGGTCAAAGCAGGGTTATTGCGATAGATCTCGATCAGGATGCGTTGCAGGTCGGGAGAAGGCTCGATTGGCCCGCTTACGTCGCGCTTCAGAAGTGAGACTGGAACCGCGGCTCCGCTCGCGGCGAGGAAACGGAGGAATGCATCCCAAAGCGTAGGAGAACTCAGGCGCCGCTCGAGTGCGAGTCGCCCGCCGGAACCGGAAGGGTAGCGTTCCAGGGCTCGCGGATCCTTGCGGCCCAGGGCGAACTCGAGCTCGCGGAACTGGTAGGACTGGAATCCGCTGCCCGAGTCGAGGCGGTCCCGGAATGAGAGGAACTCGAGCGGGGTCATCGTTTCCAGGATGTCCAGCTGGGCCACCAGGACCTTGAGGATCGTCAGGATCCGCTTGAGCGTGTGTTGCGCTCTGGCGGCGTCGTGCCGGTCGAGTTGTTGCTCGAGGTATGCGAGCTCATGCAGTATCTCCTTGAACCAGAGCTCATAGACCTGATGGATGACGATGAAGAGCATCTCGTCATGTTCGGGACCGCGCGAAAGCGGTCGCTGCAGCGCAAGAAGCTCTTCGAGCTTGAGGTATTCGGAGTAGGTAGGCATACCGGCTCGTTCTTCGGGGACTACTTCAATCGCGGCGAATAGCGCTCTAACGATTCGTATTGCCTGGGCCAGCGAATTGGATACTCCAGCTCGGATGCGGCGTGGCGGGTCCAATATGGATCCCACAGATGGGCCCGGGCCAGCACTACCAGGTCCGCCCGACCCGCGGCCAGGATGGTATTCACGTCGGCATAGGAGGAGATATTGCCCACCGCCATCGTCGCGATGCCCGCCTCGTGGCGAATCCGGTCACTGAACGGTGTCTGGAACTGGCGGCCGTAGACCGGCTTGGCGTCGGGTACGGTCTGTCCGGCCGAGACATCTACCACATCGACCCCGTGAGCGGCGAGCAGTCGAGCCACCTCAACCGCGGCGTCGGACTCCAGTCCACCTGGTGCCCAATCTACCGCGCTGATTCGAACGGAGAGCGGCTTATGTGCGGGCCACACGCGGCGGACCGCATCCACCACTTCGAGCGGAAACCGCATGCGACCCTGCAAGCCGGCGCCGTACTCATCGGTCCGCCGGTTGGTCAGCGGGGAGATGAAGCTGGCGAGCAGATAGCCGTGGGCGAAGTGTAGTTCAAGCAGGTCAAACCCGGCGGCTTCGGCGCCGTCGGTGGCGCGGACAAACTGGTCTCTGACCCGATCCATGTCGGCCCGGTTCATCTCCCGCGGTACCTGGCCATAGGGATGATAAGGCAACGGCGAAGGAGCCATGATCGGCCAATTGCCAGCCTCAAGCGGTTCGTCGATCCCCTCCCATGCCAGGCGGGTTGAAGCCTTCCGGCCCGCGTGTCCCAGTTGCATGCCGATCTTGGCTTCGCTGTGGGTATGGACGAACTCCACGATCCGCTTCCAGGCCGCTACATGCTCGGGGGAATACAGCCCGGCGCACCCTGGTGTAATCCGCCCCTCTGGACTCACGTCGGTCATCTCTGTCATCACCAGTCCGGCCCCGCCGATGGCACGGCTGCCGATATGCACCAGGTGCCAGTCGTTCGGCATCCCGTCGGCCGCACTGTACATGGACATCGGCGAGACCACGACGCGATTGGGCAGGACGAGGTCGCGCAGGCGGAAGGGAGTGAACAGGGGTGGCGGTGGCGGGTCGAGCGATACCGGCTCGCCGCTCTGTTGCTGCGCGCCCTGCGCGAACCATCGGTCCACCTTGGTCACGAAGGCGGGATCTCGTACCCTGAGATTGTCGTGGGTAATCCGCAGGCTTCGGGTCAGGAGATTGAAGGCGAACTGGATCGGCTCCAGATCCATGTACCGCTCGGTGTCCTCGAACCATTGCAAGCTCACCTGGGCCGCTCGTTGGAGACTCTCGACGGCGGGACGCCGCTCGGCCTCATAGGCGGCGAGGGCCTCGGGGACAGCCCGGTACCGCTGCAGCGCCCCCGCCAACGCGATCGCGTCCTCCATGGCGAGCTTGGTTCCGGAGCCGACTGAAAAGTGCGCGGTATGCGCCGCGTCCCCCAGGAGCACAACGTTCTCCGCGTGCCACCGCGCGTTTCGGACGGTGGGAAACCGGCGCCACAGCGAACGGTTCTTGAGGAGGCGGTGCCCCTGCAGCTCCTCGGCGAAGAGCGCCTCACAGAAGGCCAGGGTGGCGTCTTCGTCGTTCTCCGCGAGACCGGTCGCGCGCCAGGCGGTGTCGGTAGTCTCGACGATGAACGTGGAGCTGCCGGGGGCATACTGATAGGCGTGAATCCGCCAGAGCCCGTGTGGCGATTCCTTGAAGAAGAAGGTGAAGGCTGGAAACGGCCGGGTAGTACCGAGCCAGACGAACCGATTGGGCCGCCACTCGAGGCGCGGAGCAAACTGCGCGGCGTACTTGTCCCGCAGGATGCTGCCCATGCCGTCCGCGGCCACGACCACGTCCGCGGCGGTGAGCGAGGCGGGGTCGGTCACCTCGACACCGAAACGGAGGTCGACCTTCAGGTCACGGGCGCGGCGAGCCAGGATGCCGAGCAAGGCTCGCCGCTCGATACCCGCGAACCCGTGCCCGGTCGAGGTGATGACCGAACCGCGATAGTGGATGTCGATGTCGTCCCACCGGGCCAGCGAGCGGGTCATTTCCAGGGCCGTTTCGGGATCGGCCTGCGCCAGATTTTCCTGGGTAGCCTCCGAAAAAACCACGCCGAAACCGAAGGTGTCATCGACCCGGTTCCGCTCGAGGACCAGCACCTCGTGGCTCGGGTCGGCCCGCTTCATCAGGATGCCGAGGTAGAGACCCGCCGGTCCCCCACCGACGATGTGAACCTTCACGCCGGATCTCCCGGTTCCCACGACGGCGCCACCAGACGGCGACGACCGTCGGCGGTGAGCGCCAGACCCGCTTCATCGAGTCCCTTGTGATCCCAGAGTTTGCAGGTCACCGGCTTGTGCACCTGATCCAGTCCCTCGCAGTAGTTGGTGAACACGCACCGCCGGACCAGCGGCCCCTGCCCCAACCGGACCTTCCGGAACCAGTCGGGATCCGCCAGCGACTGCCGGGCCGAAGCCACGACGTCGGCCTCACCCCGGAGGAGAATCGCTTCAGCCTGCTCGAAGGTGGAAATCCCGCCGCACAGAATCACTGGAGTGCCGAGGCCTGCGGCATGCACCTGCTGCCGTACCAGTGCCGTGGCCGCGACGTTACGCCCGAAGGGTCCAGCTGCATCGGAGCGCACCGTGGGCATGCATTCGTAGCCACTGAGTCCGGTGTAGGGGTAGCGCGCCCAGCCGATCCGGGGCTGTTTCGCATCCTCGAACTTTCCACCCCGTGAGAGCGAAAGGTAGTCCATCCCGGCCCGTGCGAATTCCACTCCGAACCAGGCCGAATCCTCCGCCGAGTTGCCGCCGGGAATGCACTCTTCGGTCAGAAACCGGCAGCCGACCACGAAACGACTGGTGACCGCGCCGCGCACCGCCTGATAAACCTCGATCGGAAGCCGCGCCCGGTTCACTCGCGTACCCCCATAACCGTCGTCGCGGTTGTTGAGGGCCGAGAGGAATGAGGCTAGGGTGTAGGCGTGGGCGTAGTGCAGCTCAACGCCGTCGAATCCGGAGCGCTCGGCCCTGCGCGCAGCGGCGGCAAAGACCTCGGGGAGTACCTGCGGGAGATCTCTGATATGGGGAAGGTCAACATCAGTTACCAGCTCGCGCTCGCCGTACATGAGTGCGTCGAACTCACGGGGTGTGAGTAGGTCACGCAGGTCGGTTTCGGACATCGCAGTGAGGGCCGAGCGAATTTCAGGGTCGGTGCCGGATATCAGGGCGCGGTGGCGGTCGGTGATGGCCAGAAATTCACCCAGGTAGCGCTCCGGCTCCGGACGCCGGCGGATCTTCAGGAAATCGATGATCTGGATGAACAATCGGGTGTGGCCACCGCTCGCCCGCCGTACCGTCTCGACCAGTTTGGTGAGGCCGGGAATGAATCGGTCGTGGCCTATCCGGAGCAGCGGGCCGCTTCGAATATCCCTGACTCCTGTCGCCTCGACGACGATGGCGCCCGGCCGGCCTCGGGCGAAGCGCTCATACCAGGCCAACACCTCGGGGGTGACGTCGCCCTCTTCGGTGGCGCGCCACGGCACCATGGCGGGCACCCAGGTACGCTGCTCCAGCGTGAGAGGCCCGATGCGCACCGGACTGAACCACCGGGAGCCCGCCGCCTCGGCTTCACTGGGCCAGCGTGCGCCCGGAATATCATGCTTGATGGTTGGGTCCGGATGCCACATGCGCGAGCCGATCAGTGGGCATCAGAGGTCTTCGGTCCTGCGGACTTGAGCAACTCCCCCGCGATGATCAGATGCTGAACCTCGGTGGTCCCTTCATAGATCCGGAGAGCCCTCACCGAACGGTACAGCCGGTCGACCGGATGGTCGGCGAGTACCCCGCGGCCTCCCAGCAGCTGAACGGCCGCATCGACCACACGCTGGGCGGCCTCGGTGGCGAAGGCCTTGGCCATCGCGGCCTCAACCGTGATCCGGTCGCGGCCTCCGTCTTTTTCCCAGGCTGCCCGATAGACCAGAAGACGGGCCGCGGTGAGATCGGTCGCCATCGTGGCCAGTTTCTCCTGAACCAGCTGAAATTCGGCGAGGGGTTTGCCGAACTGCCGGCGCTGACGCACGTGGGCCAGCGCTTCGGCGAGTGCGCGAGCCGCCATCCCGCAGGCTGCCGCGGCCACAGTGGGGCGGAGCCGGTCCAGAGTGGCTAGACCGAGCTTGAAGCCCTCTCCCTCGGCGCCGACGATGGCGTCCGCGGGAACCCGGCAGTCTTCGAAGGCAATTTCACCCAGCGGATGGGGCGCGCTAAGCTCGAGCGCGCGAACGAAGCGGAGGCCCTTGGTCTCGGCCGGCACCGCGAAGCAGGAGATTCCCCGGTGCCCGCGGCTCGGGTCGGTCACCGCAAAGACCGTATACCAGTCGGCGATTCCCGCGTTGGAGATGAATGTCTTGGTCCCATTGAGTACGTACTGATCGCCCTCCCTCCTGGCCGTGGTGGTCATCGAGGCCACGTCCGACCCGGCCTCCGGCTCGGTCATCGCGAAGGCGGACATGAGCCGACCGTCGATCGCACCCGGAATCCACCGATCCCGAAGTGCCGGACCGCCTGCGATGAGGAGAGGAGTTGAGCCAAGCGCCTGGAGCGCAAAGACAGCGTCTGCCAGCGGAGAGGCCGCCGCCAGTGCTTCCCGCACCAGACAGCAACCACGGAGATCCTGGGCGAGAATCGGGCGGAGCCAGCCGCCGCGGCCGAGCATGCCGAGCAGGGCCCGTGCTTCCGTTCTCGCAGAGGGATCGTCGCGCGGCTCCGGCCGGGGGGCGATGTCCTTCCCGGCGAAGGTCGCTGCCTCCGCCGCCATCTCGAGGTGGCCCTGGCTCAGGAAGGCGCGAACCGCATCGGTATCGGGCATCATGGCCCTACTGAAACTTCGGCTCCCGCTTGGCGCGGAATGCCTCGTAGGCCTCCTTGAAGTTCGGATCCAGCATGCAGGCGGCCTGCGCCTGGGCCTCGGCCTCGAGAGCTGAAGCCAGATCCATCGTGGCCTCTCGATCGAGGGCGTCCTTGGTAATGCCGAGGGCAAAGGAAGGCCCGTTGGC